>JGI996J12353_1000357_pt1 | contig 11633 bp, 9 predicted proteins | sample IntmicLarv5ML5BL_FD_12353 | JGI IMG/M metagenome (IMG submission 12353) | reverse complement strand
TTGTTCGATATGAAAGGACAAAAGATTCAACAAGTTGATGAAGTCAACAACAATATTTATCAAATGAATACAAACCTATCAACAGGCATTTATCTGATAAAAACAATTTTGACGAATGGCGAATCGCAAACGGATAAAATCGTTATTCGATGATACATGACACATTTCCCAGGGGTTGAAACCCCTGGTTATAAATGCATTGTTTCTAACGAAACAATCGACGCACATCGGACGCGATGTTTCGTAGAAACATTGCCTCAATAGCTAGGGGTTTCAACCCCTAGCAAATGAATCCGTTGGATGATATGTTATGATGTTTTTGCATGCGAAAAAGTTATCGTGAGATAATTCCCCCGAAATTCTACGAACATTGATCGAGAGCTTTGCTTATGTAGAATTTCAAACCGAAAGCGACTCAAACGAGTCGCTTTTTCTTTATATTTTGAAACCTAAAAGAAAGTTTCTATTTTTGCAATTTAATTAATATGGCTTTAATAAAATCGCTAAGAGGCTTTACACCTCAAATAGGAAAAAACGTATTTTTAGCAGATAACGCTACCATAATAGGAGATGTTATAATGGGCGACGATTGCAGCATTTGGTTTAACACCGTACTGCGAGGAGATGTCAATTCGATTCGCATTGGCAATCGGGTCAATATACAAGACGGGACGGTCGTTCATACGCTTTACGAAAAATCAATCGCCGAAATTGGCGATGATGTATCCATTGGTCATAACGTTACCATTCATGGAGCAAAAATTGAAAACGGAGCTTTGATTGGGATGAATGCCGTTGTTTTGGATCATGCTGTGATAGGAGAGGGGGCATTAATTGCTGCCGGATCGGTTGTTTTAAGTGGAACAATTGTCGAGCCGGGATCCATTTATGGAGGAACTCCAGCTAAATTTATCAAGAAAATAGATCCGGAACAATCGAAGGAAATTAATCAAAAAATTGCCAAGAATTATTTGATGTATTCCAGTTGGTATAAATAAAGTAGACAAGTTAATAAGTAGACAAGTTAACAAGAAAATCAATTAGTTTTGGTTACCTTTGTGTATTAAAGATAATGTTGATAGAAAAACATGTTAAAACAACAACAAATAATTGTTTCGCTTACTTCTTTTCCAGCAGTAATTCCGTTCGCAATTCAGAGTATTCAATCTATTTTGAATGGTTCAGTACTTCCCGACAAAATAGTTTTGTATCTTACAGCATCGCAATTTCCAAATGATGTAATTCCTGCCGAACTTCAAGAGTTGGAAGATAAAAACTCTATTTTTGAAGTCCGATTTTATGAAGAAAATATTCGTTCATACACGAAATTAGTTCCGGCGCTGAAAGATTTTCCGGATGATATAATTGTAACCATTGATGATGATATTTTATATGACAAAAGTATGCTGAAAGGTCTTCTTCAGTTACATGAAAAATATCCTCACGCAATAATTGGGCATCGCGTAAGACATTTGAAACCGGGTTTGCCGTATCGTAAATGGAAACGATATAAAGAACATCGCTACATCTTGAAAAGCTTGCGCCCCATTTTTGGAAATGTGCAAACGGGTGTTGGCGGCGTATTATATCCTCCCAATTCGTTGAAAGCGGAGATGCTTGATTCTAAAATATTTATGGAAATGGCTCCAAGTGTGGACGATATTTGGTTTTGGGCTGCCGCTGTGGCAAACGGAACTAAAATCGCACCTGTTCCATTTGGTTGCTTTAAACTTAACGACCTTCAGAAGCCGGTTGAACTGTGTTTGCTCAATACCAATCTTACGGGAAGATCGGGCAATGATGTGAATCGTGATGTGTTTGAAAGCATTCTCGAAAAATATCCGGTAATAAAACAACGGGTTGAAAATGAGATTGAAGAGAAGAATAAAAAGAGCATTTTAAAGCCCATAAAACGTCTTCTTTGGAGATTGCGGATTAAATTGCACGAAAAAAAGTTCAATGGAAAACCTTTTTACGATGTTCGCCACAAAATTCAAGAAATAGTGGGAAAACGCAAGGAGATTTATTTTCGTGACGAAAATGCAGCAAAAAAAATGGCGGACAGTTGGACCGATTCGGTGCAAAAGCCGCAAAATTTGCGTTTTATAGAAAACGCCATTCCAGTAGTGATGTGTGCAAATGAAAACTTTGCGCCCTATTTGGCGGTAATGTTGCAATCTCTTTTAGTAAAATCAAATTCGCAACGGAAATATCATTTCATGGTTTTTGAAAGTAATCTTTCCGAAAAATCCAAAGATTGTTTAGTAAAACAAACAGCAGATTTTTCACACTGTTACATTGATATTATTAATGTTCAGTCTGCACTTGACGGCATTCCGCTGAGAGCTGTAAATCATGTTAGTATAGACGCATTTTCAAGACTCTTCATTCCTTATTGGCTCGATAAATATGAAAAAGTAATCTATCTGGATTGCGATATGATTGCAAAAGCCGACATTGCCGAACTTTACGATTTGGATCTCGGATCTTTTGGCATCGGAATATGTACAAGTAACAAAGCCAACAAGTGCGTAGAGCAAAAGAAATATGGCTATTTTATGAAACGGACTGCTGCATTTATGCTTCTTGAAAATTGGAGCCGTTATATCAGCAGTGGCGTGTTGGTTTTTGATATTAAGAAATTTTCCGAAAAATTTTCTTATCGTGATTTTTTCAGGTTTGCCATTTATTTTACCAATCGTTATACGCATCGCTTAAATGACCAAGATGTATTGGCTCTGCTTGTCAAAGACGATTATTTTGTTTTGCCGCCTGAATGGAATTACAGTTGGAGCGAACAAGCCGGAAAAGGGATATATATGACTGCAAAACCGGACACGAAAATTGTTCATTTTACAGGAAAACTAAAGCCCTGGAGCAAAAACTCACTTCTAGATAATAATGCTGAGGCACAAGAATATAGAAAGTTTGCGTTAAACGTTCCTTTATTTAAAGATGTGATTAAATTTTAAATCAATGTCAAAAGATAAACTTACTTGTTGTGTTATTCCATCCGGCAAGGAAAATAAATATGTAGATTTGATGCGGGCAGCATTGCGCATGATAAATATAGAGCCGTTGCCCGGAAAAAAAAGGAGCAAAGCTGATTTTATTTGGCATCATTGGATTGAAAAGCTACACTTTTTAATCATAATTAAACTTTTGGCTGCAACTAAAAAGAAAATAATATGGAATGTACATAACAAATTGCCACACGATGCCAAGAATGTTCAAAAAGCAAAAAAGTTTATGGGAGCATTGGCTGAAGTTGCACACAAAATCGTAATTCACTGTACGGAATCAACGGAAATAATTAAGGACGTTTGTGGTAATAATCCAACTGTTTTGGACAAAGTTGTTCTTGTTCCCCATCCGAATTATATTGGTGTATATGGCGCTGAAAAAACGGAAAATTCCTTGCATAATGACAAATTATCCTTGTGTTTTTTCGGAAAAATCAAAGAATACAAAAATATTGAATTGCTCATTGCCACAATAAAGGAACTGAATTTCGATGATGTAGAATTAAAAATAATTGGACGTTGTTGGAACACGCAGTATTTTCATAATCTAATAGGAAATAATCCTCATATTAAGACTGATTTCAGATTTATAGATGACACAGAAATTCCAGAAATATCGGCAAACTGCCATCTTTTTGTTTTTCCGTATAATACTGCTTCCTCGTTAAATAGCGGAGCAACAATATTGGCGTTTTCTTATGGTCGCTCCGTACTTTCGTCCCTCACAGGAACGCTTGCCGATATAGAAAATAAATCACTTTTTTTCTCTTATTCCTATAACAATCAAGAAGAGCATAAAGAAGCTTTAAAACAGCAAATAATTTCCATTCGTGAGAAATACAAAGGAAACTACAATGAGCTTTTAATGCTGGGCGAAGAATGTCGTGAATATGTGAGCAAAAACAATTCGCTGGAAGAAGTTTCCAAACAATTGACTCTTGTTTTTGATAGTAAAGAAAAGGCGCAAAAAAACATGTCGACTCAACTCGCTTGTCTAAATCTGCGTTTGATTATTCCTATAACAAAAATAATGATTCTTATTCGGAAAGCAGTTGCTATTCTTCGACATCGTTGACATCAAACAGATTGAAATAATCAAGACTACGTTGTCCAAGCGTTCTGGCTCTGCCACGAGCGCGCTTTTCCAAAAATTCTTCATGCGATTTTACTGCATAATGATTGATGCGAATAATATCTTGCTGCGATTCTCTTTCCCGAAAATGTTTTTTTATGGAATTTCCGTGCGAATCGGCTGTGTGACCGGATATTCTTGCTGCCTCATGACAACCTGTAAGTACAAAAACGCGCTGTGGATTAACGATGCTTTTGACATGTCTGTTTAATCTATGATTCAGAACAGAATGATGCTTGAATCGTTTCATCACACCTCCTGCTTCTTTCTTTTTTGCACCACCGCTGCCATATATCAGCCAATTTATTTCCACTACCGAAAATTTTTCGAACCGCTTTAAAAACTCAGGAATCGTTTTGTCTTTTATCGGAACAATAAATTCATCCAAATCAATAATGGCAATCCAGCGCGCATCTAATCGATGCTTTTCAAGACAATCGTCATACGCCGGAAGTTGCCGTTTTGTTCCCGGAAAAAAAATATATTCTACAAGTCCGGATTCAATGTATGGAGCAAGAACTTCTTTCGTATTGTCTGAACTTTCGTTATCATAAATGTAGAATTTCTCAACGCCCAAATTTTTGTGCCATTCTATCCATTCCTCGAAATATGCGCCCTCGTTTTTTGCTATTGCGCAAACAGCCAAATAATATTGAGGTTGCACTTTTTCGCGTTTCAATCGGAGCATTAATTTTAGAGCACGAAAAATCCCATAACGAAAAATCCCACGCCACCTGTTTCGTGTCATTTTATGCGGAATAGGTCCGGCGAGAATTTCAGCAAGTATTTTATTCATAAACCTTTAGTAGATTGACAACTTAAATTTCAAAACTTGATTTTTCCGGCAAAATGCTTTCAAAGGCATTTCTAATATTTTCCATAACTTGCTTGTAATTGCGAATGTGTACATTGTCGTTGAGACAAACAAGTTTGTACGATTGATTTCTTATTGCTGCAACTGCCTGTTTGGGTTTTATAACAAGCGGAAACATTTTCGTGTCGCTGTATGTGTTATAGGCTTCGAAATTTCCTCTGCAAATCTGCCAAGTTCGGATAAGTTCAGGCGTTAAATCTGCTGTGGAACGAAATCGGTGCGTTGATGTTTCCAATAATTCTTTTTCGCAGTTTGCCCACAAATCTTCAAAAGTGCTTTTCAAATACGGTTGAGCGTTATGCGGAGTGCGCAATGTAATGAAGTTCGGATAAAATTTCAATAGATAAGTCCAACGGGCTTTTCGTCCGTAAATTTTATTATACCATTTATCGTGAAAACGACTTAAGACTTCTTTTTTGTCGAAATGTTTATTAATCAGATTTACGTTGTTTTTTATTCTTTTTTCCCATTGCGACAAGCCTAAATTGTGACGGAAAGCGGCAATATCACAAGGAAGTCCGTTTCTGAAAAAACGTTCTTTTTCAACTGTGTTTATGATATAAAAATCGTCATTGAAATAAACAAAATGCTCTGATAAATCGGGAATTTTATGCAAGTGCATTTCAATGGAAGCGGAGTTAAAGCAAGGAAGAAATTGCGCTGGAATAAAATCTTCGTGATTAACCAAATTGATTTTCGGATTAGATGCATCAAGCCATTCAGGTTTTTGTCCGCAAGTAACAAAATGGATTTTTCGCACCCAAGGAGCAAAATTTTCTACGCCTCGAAACCAGTATTTCAAAAAACCGCAATCGCGAAAACGAGCTTCTGAAAGTGAATTGTTTGAATTATCTATTTTTCCCGAGTGTTCAGCAAAACTCTTTTTCCATTTTGGGTCGTCCATATCCACCCACGTGATAACAAAATCTATTTCCATTTTCTATCCTAATAAATTTGTGTAAAGATATAATAAATCGACGAAGTCAAAAAAATCACATTGGCACATTTAGCGTGTTGTTTTCGCATATTTGAAACGATTATGTGACCATAAATACAATTTCGGTTGTCTTCGGATGGTTTCTTCCAACTGAGCATAATACAAGTTTGTTAATTCAAAATCGGGTAATTCCGCCGGATTATCGTGAAGTTTTACGAACCGGGCTTCATAATATCCTCTTTTAACTTGTTTGATATCCAAATAAAATGCTTCTAATTTGTATTTCTTTGTGATTTTCTCCGCTCCGACAAAAACCGGTGTGCTGTGATTCAGAAAATCAAGAAAATAATGTACATATTTCTTGCTTGGAGATTGGTCTGCAATATAACCGACAAGCGTAACATTGTTGTTTTTTAGTTGTTCATTTACCCAGCGCAAAGTCTCTTTCATTTCGACACAAAGTCCGCCAAAACGTTTTCTATTCTGATACATTAACCTGTCTACCGTTTTATTTCGCAGTTTGTGATATATCGAAGCAGCAAGCGCATTTTTATCTAAGTGCAAAGCCATTGAGGGCACCCATTCCCAAGTGCAATAATGTGACATATAAAGAGATATCGATTTGCCTTGTTGAAAAAGGGCATTTATATCTTCCAAATTTTCATACACGATTCTTTTGCGCATTTCTTTTTCAGAAATTGTTGCAAACTTGCACGTTTCAAATATTATATCTACAAAAAAACGATAAAAATCTTTTTCTATTCGAATAATTTCTTTTGTGCTTTTTTCCGGAAATGATTCCACCAGATTTTTCCGGACAATTTTTCTACGATATTTTATCAGATAATAAAGTGGATAAAACATTATATCCGATAAAATGTACATAACAGGAAAAGGAATAATCGAGATAGATTTCCAAGTGGTGTTTAACAAGTGGAATTTTATATTTTCAATATTCATGTTTTTACCCCAAAGTTTCTATTGCCTTTTTCAAGCGATTAAGAACTTCTTTTTTGCCGATGATTTCTGTAATATCAAAAATATGAGGACCTTTTGCTTCTCCAACCAAAGCTAAACGAAACGCATTCATGACATTTCCCATTGGATATTCTTTGGACTCAATCCAAGGAATTACAATGTCTTCGGAGGGTTTTGCCGTGAAATCCGTAATGGATTCCAAAACTTCTGAAAGTTCCGCTAATTTAGCTGCAGAATCTTCTTTCCAACGTTTTTTGACTGTTTTTTCGTCATAAGTTGTTGGCGCAGTAAAAAAGAAAGACGTTTGTTCCCACAAATCTTTTACAAAATTGACTCTTGCTTTTGTTAGTCCTACAACTCGGATGGTTTTTTCAATCGGAGAATCAATTCCTTTTTCTTTCAAAATCGGTGTGAATAATTCCGCAATTTCTTCATCTGATTTCAATTGAACGTATTGATGATTGAACCATTCCCCTTTTTTGTAATCAAATTTAGCTCCGCTTTTGCTGCATCTTTCCAGAGAAAACAGTTGAATCAATTCATTGATAGACATAATTTCTTGATCATCACCCGGATTCCAGCCCAAAAGAGCTAAAAAGTTAATCACAGCTTCCGGAAGATAACCCGCTTCTCTGTATCCCGATGAAATATCTTTTGTTTTAGGATCAGTCCATTGCAAAGGAAATACAGGAAATCCAAGACGATCGCCGTCTCTTTTGCTTAATTTGCCGTTTCCTTCCGGTTTCAGCAACAAAGGAAGATGCGCAAATTGCGGCATTGTATCTTCCCAGCCTAAATATTTGTATAATGTAACGTGCAATGGGGCAGAGGGTAACCATTCTTCTCCTCGAATAACATGTGTGATTTCCATTAAATGATCATCTACAATGTTCGCCAAATGATAAGTTGGCAGTTGATCGGCGGATTTATAAAGCACTTTGTCATCTAAAATAGAAGAGTTTACTGTCACTTCTCCTCGAATTAAATCATTTACTGTAATTATTTGATTCGGTTCGATTTTTATTCTGACAACGTATTGTTTTCCGGCATTTATCCATTCCTGCACTTCTTCTTTTGATAGAGTCAACGAATTAGTCATAGACATCCGCGTAGATGCATCATATTGGAAATTAGAGATTTCATTTCTTTTGCTATCCAATTGTTCAGGCGTATCGAAAGCAATGTATGCTAAATCGTTTTCCAACAATTCATCCACATATTGTTTGTATATCGTTCTTCTTTCGGATTGACGATAAGGACCATAAGCACCTCCTTTGTGAGGTCCTTCGTCGAATGAAATACCCAACCAGCTGAATGCATCAATAATGTATTCTTCAGCTCCTTCGACAAATCTTTGAGAATCAGTATCTTCAATTCTTAAAATAAAATCTCCCTGATGTTTTTTTGCAAACAGATAATTATATAAAGCAGTTCGAACGCCCCCTATATGAAGTGGTCCGGTTGGACTTGGCGCGAAACGCACACGTATTTTTTTGTTTAACATAATTTGATTAGTAACAGTGTATACTATTAATTCTCCGCAAAAGTACGTATATTTATCTTTTTTTACTATATTTCGGCAAAATTTCATTCGTTATGAATAAGAAAATATTTCAAGTTCCTTCTTATATATACTTTATTGTTATAACCTTAGTCGTTATTATTTTATTTCCGAGAGAGGGAAAGTTTAGATATTCTTTTGCACAAGGCAAACCTTGGCAATATGCTTTACTTACAGCTCCCTTTGATTTTCCGATTTATAAATCTTCGGATCAATTAAAGGCAGAACAAGATTCGGTTATTAGCAGTTTTACTCCTTATTTTCAGATCAATAATGAGGTGTACACAAGGCAAATGAATCGGTTTAATGAAGCATATAAGCATTATTCTCAAGAGCATTGGAATTCTAAATATAAACAATATGTAGATAAAGTGTTGCGAGAAATTTATGCTGTTGGTATTGTTTCCAACGAAAATTATAAGTTTTTAAGAGATAATCATTATTCATTTTTTAAGGTGCTTCAAGATGATAATGTAACTATTCCTTATTCGACAAATGAAGTTTTTACGATAAAATCGGCTTATTCGCATATTTTAGATAATTGTCCGGAATCTTTAAGTGTAAATGTTTTGCGTGTTGTTGGCTTGAATGATTTTTTGCATGAAAATTTGGCTTATGATGAGGTTTTATCCGAGAAGGTAAAAGACGATGATTTGCAAAAGATTTCTCCTTCAATGGGTATGATACAAGCGGGCGAGCGGGTGATTGACAGAGGTGAAATCGTAAATGAAAAGACTTATAATATTCTTCGTTCGCTCAAATATATTTACGAAAAACAGGATGGAACAGTACAAAGGCAAGCCGGATTGACTGTTGGTGCTTTTATTCTGATTGGTGGTTTAATGACTTGTTTCTTATTGTATTTGGCCTTTTTTCGGAAGAAAATTTATGAAAAGAAAAAGAATGTCATTTTCTTGCTTTTTATGTCTTCCTTTTTCGTTATTTTGACTGAACTTTGTGTTGGATATAATTTATTCAATGTGTATATAATTCCTTATGCGATAATTCCTATTGTTATTCGTACTTTTTTTGAATCCAGAACGGCACAGATGACACATCTTTGCGTTATTTTGATTTGTTCATTAATGGTTCCTTTCGCATTTGAATTTATTATTCTACAGTTTTTTGTTAATATGGTCGCCCTTTATGTATTAAAAGATTTGACTCAACGTTCGGAATTAATCAAATGTGCGATTTATATTTCTCTTGCATATATGTTGAGTTACCTCGGATTACAACTTTTTCAAGAGGGCGATTTGTCAAAAATTAATTGGATTATGTTCCTTTATTTTGGAATTAATTTCATATTTGTTTTGTTTACCTATTCCTTTATTTACATTATCGAAAAAATATTCGGATATGTTTCCAATGTTACATTGGTCGAATTGTCCGATATAAGTACGCCGGCTTTGACTCAATTATCGGAGCGTTGTCCTGGAACATTTCAACATTCATTGCAAGTGTCAATGTTGGGAACTGCTGCCGCTGTAAAAGTCGGAGCAAATCCACAATTGATTCGCACTGGAGCTTTATATCATGATTTGGGAAAAATGGAAAATCCGTCTTGTTTTGTGGAAAATAAAATGGAAGGAGCAAGCCCGCACGACAAATTATCGCTCGAACAAAGTGCGCGTATCATCACCAGCCATGTGCCGGACGGAGTAAAAAGAGCTGAGAGTTACGGACTTCCTGCTGCAATTATAAAATTTATTCAAACACATCACGGGAAAGGGAAAGCCAAATATTTTTACAATTCGTACAAAAATCAATTTCCGGACAAACCCATTGATGAGTCTGCATTTTCTTATTCCGGAATGAATCCGGATACGAAAGAAACGGCTATTTTGATGATGGCTGATTCCGTAGAGGCTGCTTCTCGAACATTAAAAGATTACAATGAAGAATCGATTCGAAATTTAGTTAATCGAATTATTGACGGTCAAATAGCGGATGGCTTGCTAACGGATGCTCCTCTGACTTTCAAAAATATTACAGATATTAAAAATGTTTTTGTCGAAAAACTATTATCCGTCTATCACTCCCGAATCGCTTACCCGGAAAATCGTTGAGAATTAAGAATTAAGAATTGCGCGAAGCGCGGCAAAAGTTTTTACTTTGCTGGCACGAATTTGCTTCGCTGGCGCGGATTTGTAATCCGTGCCTTTATATATGTTTGGCACGAATTGCAAATTGAATAACAGCGGGTGTAACCCGTGTAAAGGCCACCACGCTTCGCGCAATTCTTAATTCATAATTCTCAAAACCAAGTTTTGACAAGCGTCTTCTAAAATGTCTAAAACGTGTTCAAATCCTTGACTGCCTCCATAGTACGGATCAGGAACGTGATCTGCGTCTATTTGTTTGCAGAATTCGGTCATTAGATGGATTTTTTGTCGAGAAGCTTCGTCCGGGGCTTTTGTGCGCAAATTATGGATGTTATCATCATCCATTCCGATGATATAATCGAATTCAAAAAAATCTTCTTCTTTTACCGGACGAGAATAAGAATTTAGATTGTAACCTCTTTTGGCTGCGTGAGTTCGCATGCGAGAGTCGGGAAGTTCTCCTTGATGATAACCATGTGTTCCGGCAGAGTCGATATGAAATAAATGAGCTAAATTATGCTCTTCAATTTTGTGCTTCATAATTCCTTCTGCGGCCGGAGAACGGCAAATATTTCCTAAACAGACAAAAAGTATTTTTTTCTTTTCCATGAAACAAAGATAGCAATAAGAATTAAGAATTATGGAAGCGCAGTAAAAGTTTTCGCTGGCGCGGATTTGTAATCCGTGCCTTTTTAATAGCCTGAGATTAAAATCTCTGGTTATTAAGGCATTGTTTCTTCGAAACAATTCATTGCTTTCGCTGATTTATAATCAGTGTCTTTAATCTTTGTTTATAATTCCAAATTTGCGCCAGCGATTTTTGTGTATTTTTGCAATTTTCGGCATGTTTTTTGATTTCTAGTTTGGCGATTGAATCAACAAAGAACAAAAATGAACTTTTTCTCAACAAATAATGACATTTCTAATAAATTTAACATTCAAAGTTTGGATGTTAGGTGTATTTTATTAGAGAGAGAGAGAGAGAGACTCACCTTTTAAACCATTTAAAAACGCGCGCGCGTA
>JGI996J12353_1000356_pt1 | contig 11650 bp, 11 predicted proteins | sample IntmicLarv5ML5BL_FD_12353 | JGI IMG/M metagenome (IMG submission 12353) | reverse complement strand
CATTCCGCTGTCGTCCAGCATATCTCCGGGCACTACGACCTCGCGTGCGGGTCTGGCGTTGTTTTTTTCCATTTTATCACTTCTCGCGAATGTTAATTAATAAGTTTGACCGAAGCGGTTCCTTTCGTTTTGTTCTTCAGCTTCTCGGTCATTTCGGGTACTAATCCCGCAGGCAGTTCCATCAGACCTATCCATTGTCCGTCCGATGTCCATTCTTCTTTGTCCACCATTCCGTAGTGTACGAGGTCATCGAAGCATCTGCCGTAGTCCTCGCCTTTCAGTTTTATTGCGACCTTGCTCTTTTCGAATCTTATCGGCAGGAGCGGCCTCAGGAGTTTCATGGCCTCCTCGATCTCTTTATCGAAGGGTTTGAACGGATCGACGTGGAATTTAGCCTCTTCGAGTGCTAACTCGATTCTGACATGGGGGTGCGGCAGTTTGGTCTGCGGGTTGATCGCGTTGGCCGCGATGTAGGTGATCACCCTTTGTCTCTTAGCATCCAGCATTTCCTTGCGTTGCTCAGTGGTTATCTGGATCTCGCCTTTCTCGATTATCCTTTTGGCTATTTGGGAGATGTTGTCTGTTCCGAATACCTCTTTGATTTTGTCCTCGGCCGGGCGTGTGCCCTTGTTTGAGTTCTTGAACACCTCTTCCACTGCCATGTACTCGGCGAGATCCACGGTCTTACCTTGTTTCAAGATGTCCATTACAGCCGGGTCCAGAAGGATCTCGAAGGTTTCTCCGTGACTCTCCAACCTGGCGACAATGGCATCATCAAGGTTTACCATCTGAACACCGTTCAAATCTTGCCGAGCATCTTAGAGATCTCGGATTCCGAGAGTCTCCTGAACTTTGATCCTTTCTCTACCACTCCAACCTCTACAGATTCGGGTGATGGTGTATCCTCTATCGCTGCGGACAATGCCCTCAGGCCGAGTTTCATCGCCGCCTCGAACGAAAGACCATCGCGGAAATCCTTTTCGAGAACATCCATTACGACGGGACGTCCCGAACCGATACATGTTGCTCTGTACGCAACAAGGGCTCCGGAGGGATCTGTTTCGAAAAGGTGTATGCCGAGATCATCTACTCCGGCAACCAGCAGTGCGGTCCCGAAAGGACGTGCGCCGCCGTATTGGGTGTAGTTCTGTTTGTAGTCACAGACATGTTTGACCAGCAGCTCGACGGCGATGTTCTCCCCATAGGTCACTTTGTGGACCTGCGCGTTCTTCCTCGCCTCCTCGATCAGGACCCTGGCATCGGCAACAAGTCCCGATGTCGCACATCCAATGTACTCGTCAATATCGTAGATCTTCTCGATCGAACCCGGTTCGACCAATTTGCTGGAAAGTCTTTTGTCTACGATCAAAATGACCCCGTCCTTGTATTTCAGTCCGATCGTGGTCGTACCTTTTTTTACGGCCTCACGGGCGTACTCCACCTGGAAGAGACGTCCGTCGGGGGAAAAAACCGTTATTCCCCGATCATATGCCATTTGTCCTGATTGCATGGTTGTTACTCCTGTATAAAAATCGCAACCGCACAGGACTATTTATTGTTTTACAGTGACGCACGCGTTAAAACAACAAATCGGACAATCTTTGATGTTTCGGAAACGGTTCTAGACAGTCCGCAATCATAGGGGTGCTAGGGTTGCTGTTCGCTTTTTCCACTTACATCATCGGGACCCGCAGACTATTTGCGGGGCTTTGTATCCGTTTTCAAAACGGGATATTTGTCCCGTAAAGTCTTCAAGGTCCCCGATGTTAAGATCGATTCGGATTTTCCATCTATGATCCTCATCCGATCTTTGACCTTATCGATCTCGTCCGGTGAACACCTGATCACGGCTTTTCCCGGTACGCACTGTATCACATATGGGACATCCCCGCCGCATCTTGTACGGAGCGCTCTTATCAATTCTTCTTTTGTCATCGGAACCGACATTTCAAAAACGACGTAACGACGCCTTCCTCGTTTCGATTTGACGACCAAGAACTCACCGTGAGAGCAAATCACTTTTGCTTTTTGTAGATTTGCATGGTCACGCTTTCGTAGACTGCTCCGCATTTCCTACATATGGGTTTCTTCATATCCACTCTGTTACCGCATTTGCAGAGGAAGGTCTCATCTTTCGTTGGAAGGATGACGCCGCATGTGCACACTCCACCCTTCACGAATCTTCCGCAGACAGGGCATCTCGTTCTCACAGGTTCCCTGATGGTCATGGTGTCGCATTTCGCTCCACAATAGGGACAAGCTTCTGTTGGCTTGGCGCAAGCATGGTGAAAGATCCGTCCGCAGGAGCATTCTGCAATGGTGTCTTCTTCGATCTTACCGTAGCAGATATCACACTTTTTTTCGTCTTCTCCCTCATCCACAAAATAAGTAGGTTTCTTGTTTGATTTCCCCGATATTTTTTCTCTAAGGCCGAATTTGGATTCCAGATGTATTTGCAAGACAAACACAATGGCTATGGCTGCAACCAACGCGATCACGATACCCAGCGTCAAAATCGTATTTCCCAAGTCCATGATACGGTTAATAAATCTTGTCCTTTTAATACTTCTCAGTGTAGCAAAATCCGAATTGTCATTTGCGCATAAGAAAATATTAATTAGTATGCAACATAAATACTTAAAAAATTGTAGAATTATCCTATATGATAATATTAAAATGTATGATATTTTTATACATCTGGCTATATTGTAATTTGGTTAACCTAAAAATAGATTGAAAGAAAATATGTTTTCTTTAAAAAAGCTTTTTTAATAGCTAGTATTAATATATAAATATTATGTAGTAAGGGTTTTAGTAGCGAATACTGTTGTCCCTTTCGTTCCAATTACCATTGGTATAAACGGAGGCAAAGAATTGACTAAATCGGCATTGGTTATCGGCGGAGGAATCGCAGGTATACAGGCATCGTTGGATCTTGCAGACAGGGACATACACGTCTTCCTGGTGGAAAAACTTCCCACCATCGGAGGAACGATGTGCCGTCTCGACAAGACTTTCCCGACGAACGACTGTTCCGCTTGTATTCTGTCCCCAAAAATGGCAGATTGTATCGGACACCCGAACATTGACACACTGACCTTCCACGAGGTAATGAAAGTGGAGGGGAAAGCGGGAGACTTTAAGGTCACCGTGAAAAAGAAGGCGAGATACGTAGACCCGTCCAACTGTACGGCTTGCGGAGATTGTCTTGCAAAGTGTCCGTCGAAAGGAATACCTGATCAGTTCGAGTATGGACTGACAACGAGAAGGGCGATCTACATACCCCACGCTCAGGCCGTTCCCAGAGTGGCGATCATTGATGCAGAGAACTGCAACATGATACAGAAAGGCAAGTGCGGTGTTTGTCAGAAGGTCTGTCAAAAGAAAGCGATCAGCTACGAGGACAAAGACGAAGAGATAGTTCTCGAAGTGGGATCGATCATCGCGGCACCCGGTTTCAAGCCATGGGATGCCAGGAACGCATCCGAATACGGATACGGCAGGTTCAAGAACGTAGTCACCGCACTCGAGTTCGAGAGAATGATGTGCGCATCCGGCCCCGAAAGAGGACACATAACTGTTCCTTCGTCGGGAGAAGAACCCAAGAAGATCGCATTCATCCAGTGCTGTGGATCAAGGTCCGAGAAGGCTGGATGGAAGAAATACTGTTCATCGGTGTGCTGTATGTACGCCACGAAACAGGCAATGATCACGAAAGAGCACTTGGACGTACAGGAAGACATATTCTTCATGGATATCAGATCCTACGGAAAAGAGTTCGAAGCATACATCGACAGAGGCCAGAAAGAGTATGGCATCAAAATGCACAGATCTGCGCGTGTTTCGAATGTTGACGAAGACCCTGTAACGAAAAAGCTGGCCGTCAGTTTCACAAACGGCAAAGGCGATGGTGTGACAGAGGAATTCGATATAGTCGTTCTTTCGATCGGACTTAACCCGATGGAAGGAGCAGACGAATTCGCAAAGACTCTCGGAATAGAACTCAACGAGTTTGGGTTCTGTAAAACATCCGTGTACAGCCCCCTCGAGACAACGAAAAAAGGAATATTCGTCACCGGTGCCTTTGCGGCTCCGAAGGATATCCCCACATCGGTTGCTGAGGCAAGCGGTTCAGCGGCAAAAGCGGGAGCATATATCGTTGACGACAAATTCATCCCCTGCGCACCGAAGGTGTACCCTCCGGAAAAGGATGTCGCAGGCAAAGAACCTCGCATAGGTGTTTGGGTATGTCACTGCGGAATCAATATCGGATCCGTGGTGGATGTTCCCGCAGTCGCGGAGTACGCAAAGACACTTCCCAATGTGGTCCTGTCTGAGCAGTCCCAGTATGCGTGTGCCCAAGACTGTCTTGAGGCAATATCTAGAGCAATCACCGAGCAGGACCTCAACAGGGTCGTTGTAGCTTCTTGTACGCCCAGAACCCATGAACCCTTGTTCAGGGAAGCATGCAGGGACGGAGGACTCAACAAGTATCTGTTCAACATGGCAAACATACGTGACCAGTGCTCGTGGATCCACATGCACGCTCACGAGGCAGCCACAGAGAAAGCGAGGGACCTTCTTAGGATGTCTATCGCAAAGGCAGCTCTTCTCGAGCCGTTGGTCGGTTCCGAGATACCCGTCACCAATGCGGCGGCGGTCATCGGAGGAGGAGTTACCGGAATGACGGCAGCCCTCGATATCGCAGCACAGGGAATCCCTGTTCACATAATCGAGAGGGAGAAGGAGCTCGGAGGTTTCGCACTTAACTTCCGTCACAAAGAGGACGGAAAGGAAATAAGCGCTTTCCTCAAAGAGATAATCGCTAAGGTAGAGAAGTGCCCCAAGATAACAGTTCACAAGGGCGCTACCGTGAAGGACATACCTGGATTTGTAGGTAACTTCAAAGTAATACTTGCCAAGGGCGACGAGATCCCCGTTGGTGCAGTATTGTTCGCGACAGGTGCCGCACCGTACACCCCCAAGGAATACGGATACGGATCCAACAAGAGCGTCATGACCCTCATCGAAGCTGAAAAGGCGATCGCTGATGGAAAGTTCGGAGGCAAGAACGTAGCATTCATACAGTGCGTTGGTTCAAGATCCGACACAGTGAAATACTGTTCCCGTGTGTGCTGCGCCGGAGCTCTCCGCACAGCCATACAGATAAAGATGAAGGACCCGACGGCAAACGTGACGATAATCCACAAAGATATCAGAACATACGGATTCCGCGAAGAATTGTACAACAAGGCATCAAGCCTTGGTGTGAAGTTCCTCAGGTACTGTGTTGACGATAAACTTCCGGAATTCAAGGGATCAGTTGTAAAAGCATACGACTCGATCCTCAATACGGATGTTGAATTGTCTGTCGATACATTGATCCTGTCCGCAGGTCTCTCACCCTTACGCGAGGAGAAGGAAGAACTCGCAAAGATGGTCAAGGTCCCGATAAGCAAAGATGGATTCTTCTTCGAGGCTCACCAGAAACTGAGGCCGGTCGACTTCGCCACAGAAGGCGTATACGTTGCCGGAACGGCACACTGGCCCAAATTCATGGACGAGTGTATCGCTCAGGGATCCGGAGCAGCGGCAAGGATGCTTACCTCGATCTCCAAGAGCAAACTGATATCGGAAGGTATCGTGGCCGTATCCAACCACGACATTTGTGACGGATGCGGTATCTGCGTCGGATGTTGCGACTACAATGCGATAAACATCGTTGTCGGTGACGACGGAAGGCTCAGGAGCGACGTTAACCCCGGTCTCTGCAAGGGATGCGGATCATGTGTTGCATCTTGTCCGGCAGGAGCCATGGAACAGAGAGGATTCAGGAACAAGCAGATCATCGCAGAGATAGATGCGTTGTTCAACTCAGCAGGAGTGTGATTTAGATGTCAGATTTTGAACCAAAGATAGTTGCGTTCTGTTGCAACTGGTGCTCATATGCGGGAGCGGACGGCGCAGGGGTTGCAAGACTTCAGATGCCTACGAACTTCCGTATCATAAGGACAATGTGCTCTGCAAGAGTGGATCCTGAGTTCATACTCAGGGCAATGGCGAAAGGAGCGGACGGAGTGATCATACTCGGCTGCCACCCTGCCGACTGCCACTACATCGGAGGAAACTACAGGGCAAGGAGAAGAATAGCACTGCTCAGGCTCGTTCTTGAACAGTACGGATTCGACCCGAAGAGATTGAGACTCGAGTGGGTCTCCGCATCAGAGGGAGAGAAATTCCAGAAGACCCTTACAGATTTCGTCACAACGATCAAAGAACTCGGACCTACCCCCCTGAAGGAGGTGCTGTGATGGCATTCTTGGATATATTCAGAAGGAAGGGCACTTCGAAAGCCAAGTCGGAGACGAAGAAGGCTACTTCGAAAGCAAAGTCCGATATCAAGGCGGCAACTCCGAAGGAGAAGAAAGCTGCTGTTGCACCGAACGCATGCCAGGCAAAGACCGCAGAAAGCGTTGAAGCATCACAACTTCCCTTCGCGGACCTGGGCGAACTCCTCCCCGGCGCGCCTCCCGGCGGCAAGATAAACCTTGCCATCTACTGGGCCGCAGCTTGTGGAGGATGCGATGTATCTCTCTTGGATGTTAACGAGAGGATACTTACCATAGGCGACATGGCGAACATAGTCATGTGGCCGATCGCCGCAGACGGCAAAGAGAAGGACATAGAGGCGATGGAAGACGGTTCTATAACTGTCTCGATCATCTCTGGTGCCGTAAGGAATACTGAGAATGAGCACATGGTGAAACTTCTCAGGAAGAAGTCATTGCTGGTCGTTTCATACGGAACGTGCGCATGTTTCGGCGGTTCCCCCGCACTCGCAAACCTCGTGTCAGGAAAGGACGAGATACTGGACTACGTGTACACGAAAGTACCGACAACGGCGAATTTCCAGAACGATTACCACAAGAACAAGGCAGTCACACCTCAGGTGAAATACAATGCACCGGAAGGAGAACTTACCCTTCCGATGCTGTTCGACACTGTGAAGACGCTCGACCAGGTGATCGATGTGGATTACTTCGTTCCCGGATGTCCTCCTATGCAGGAGACAATATCCCAGTTGTTGAAAGCAGTCGCAGACTTCGCATACGGCGGAGTACCGCTGCCCCCCAAGGGAACAACTGTCGGAATAGTCACGAAGACGCTTTGCGACCAATGCCACAGGCGCAAGGAGTTCAGAAGGATCACAAAGATCCGCGAACCTCACGAAGTGGATGTGGATCCCGACCTCTGTTTGATGGATCAGGGAATATTGTGTCTCGGCCCTGCAACGGCCGGAGGATGCAACGCAAAATGTACGAAGGTCGGACAACCGTGCCGCGGATGTTACGGACCCACCGCATGGGTCCAGGAACATGGTGCAAGCGCACTTACCGCCATCGCATCGCTGTTCCCCGTGTTAGACGAGGACGCGACCATGGAAGAGGGCACAGTCATAGACATTATGTCCACCATAAAGGATCCTTTGGGATACTTCTATGCGTTCACCATGGGTAAATCATTGATCAAGAGATCTGTAACGGAAAAAGGAGGCAAGTAAAATGGCAGGACCAATAATTTGGGATGAGAAACAAAAGGTCAAGACCAACAGGGTCACGGTTGACCCTATAACACGTCTCGAGGGTCATGGGAAGATCGAGATCTTTCTGGATGACAAAGGTAATGTCAGTAACGCTTACTGGCAGGTTCCCGAGGTCAGAGGATTCGAGAGATTCTGTATTGGAAGGAAAGTAGTTGAACTCAACCAGATAACCGCAAGGCTTTGTGGTGTCTGTCCCGGAGCTCACCACATGGCTTCCACAAAAGCGATCGACGGATGTTATAGTACAAAGCCGACGGATGCAGCATTCCTGATAAGGGATCTGTTCTATCATGCTCACTTTGTGCACAGCCACATAGCGCACTTCTACGCTCTTGCGGCACCCGATTTCGTTTGCGGTCCCGCAGCCCCGGCTGCCGAACGCAACGTTCTGGGAGTTGTAGCGCGTGTCGGTCTGGAACTCGGTTCCGCAGTGCTCAAAGCACGTGCGGAGGCTCAGAAGATCCAGGGTATAATCGGCGGTAAGCCTACTCACCCTGTGATGGGTGTTCCCGGCGGTGTGACGAAGGCGTTGAACAAAGCGGAGATCAAGGAGATCCAGGGATACGCAGACAATCTGGTGGCATTCGCCGAGACATCGCTCGGAGTGTTCAAGAGTGTCGTTCTGGAGAACCCGGAATATGTGGACATCATCAAGAATCCAGATCTCTACTACAACGAGTTGTACAGCATGGGATTGGTCAACAAGAAGAACCAGTTGGAGTTCCACGACGGTCCCGTCAGGGTTGTCGACACCAAAGGAAAGGAACACACGAAATACGACCCCTACGACTACCTCAACCAGATCGGTGAGGCTGTCGAGCCATGGTCATACGAGAAGTTCCCCTACCTGAGGAAACCTGGATACAAGGGAATGGTCGCTGGACAGGACAGTGGATTGTACCGCGCGTCACCGCTTTCGAGACTTAACGTTTCCGAGAGTATATCCACCCCGAAAGCTCAGGCAGCATTCGAGGAGTTCAGGGCCCTCTTCAAGAGCCTTGGCGTGGAAGGACCTGTGCACTTTGCACTTGCCACACACTGGGCGAGGATCATCGAGATGCTGTACGCTGCAGAGAAGGTCAAGGAGAACGCGAACAACCCCAACCTGAACGATCAGAACATCAAACAGAAGGACATCATCCCCGGCGGACGCGGAGTTGGATGTGTCGAGGCTCCGAGAGGAACACTCACACATGACTACACCTGCGACGAGAACGGTATTGTCACGGCTTGCAACCTTGTTGTCGGTACGACCAACAACAACGGTCCGATAAACGTTGACACCGTGAAGATCGCCAAAGCTTTGATCAAGAACTACGAGGTATCACCCGGACTCTTGAACATGGTCGAGATGGCCTTCAGAGTCTATGATCCCTGTAACTCTTGTGCAACACATAGTCTGCCGGGCCAAATGCCGCTCAAAGCGGTCATAAGGAACGCTGACGGTAGTGAGTACGAGACGATCACCCGCAACTGATCAAAAACCGGAGGGTAACCCCCTCCATTCTTTTTATTACATTCAGAATTTTTGCAGATTCCTGTTTATTCAATTAAAAAAATGTAAAAGCCTCATTGCTGACACATTATGATCGCAATGATGTTTTTTTCGAATAAAGAAAAGATTATCCTGTGATCTCTTTCTGAGCCTTTTTTGTCAGGGACAAGAACAACAGTGAATAAGATTTATCAATCATATTCCGAACAACATCATCTGGAACAGAACCGTCGAGATACACAGAGTTCCAATGATCTTTGTTCATGAAATATCCTGCAATGATATCTTCGTACCGATCACGAAGGAAACTACCTTCTTCGGGCAGTAATTTCAGCGAGATCACAGGTCTGCCTGTGTTGTCATTGCCTTCCAGTGCAAACATTTTACCGCCGACAAGGTATTTTGTGGCTTTCCAGTCTTCCTTGTACTCCTTTGTTGCATTTTGCTTTGACATGCAGTATTCATCAAGCCAGGGATAATTCACTACCGGCACCATCAGATCTTATTGCGTTCCTTGATGCAATTCTCTATGAATTCTACGGGCATCATCGATCTCTCGGAAGCCTCTTTGACAGACATACCCGATGCGAGGAATCTCAACACCACATTATCCATAGGTTCCGATACTTCGACCACATAACCGTCGGGATCGAGGAAACGGATCGTTCGTTGTCCCCAAGGAGCTTCCACAAGAGGGTGGAGTTCTCTGAAATCCTTATTTCCTTTCAATTCTGTGACAAATTCATCCAACCGACTTTCTTCGAAATAGAGTTCAAAATAACGTTCGGTATCTTTGCTGGGAATACGACCGTCTTTCGTCAGGTCGATCCATGTTTCACGCGTCATCATCGAAAAGCCGTTCAGGGCCGCATAGGTACCCAGATCTGTGAGAACGGTCGCTTTCAAAATTTCTGTGTAGAACCGTTTGCTTTTTTCGATATCTGAAACTATTATCATAGTGCCTTCAAATTTCATAACAAATCTTCCTTCAAATATCAATGAAAATATGGATTTAAAAACATGTCGTGTAAACAGATCAGGCATTTTCATATTTTTTTCGATGTATTCTTTCTGACTTTCCGTTCCTTCCTTTGATCATGAGATCGGAACGTTTTCCGAGACACAAGCCGTCCAGAAGGTATATCATTGAATTATCCAGGTCCAGAAGATCGCCGCCCATTATGGGGCCTAATAGGGGCTCGTCAAGTATGTTCACCGGGGAACCTCCGAGCATTCTGTTGAATGCCGGCGTGATTATGAAGTTATTCGGCAGGACATCATACCTTTCTGAGGCCGGAGGATTAAAATTCCCTCTCACCCAGCACGGTTCCGTTGCCTGCCGTCCGACACCGTCCCTGAACATCACTGAAGGATGGTCATGAGCCATTACCAAGGTTTCAGAGGACATGACCTCTTTGGAAGGCCACGTATGCCCGTGTACGAATCCGATGTTATCGACCTTCATTCCTGAAGCCGGCCGGATACGTACATGTCCCGGAAGGAATTCCTCGATATTGGTATCATGATTCCCTCTGACAACATCAATGCTGTCGAACATATCCAAAAGTCTTTCAAAGAATACAGGTATCTCCTTGTACTCTTGTTTACTGGATCCGGGTACGGAATCCTTTACATCACCCAAGACAATAAGTCTGTGGGCGGTTGTTCCCGCAGCTTCGATCACAGAGTTGAAAAGATCGTCTGTATGCGAGACAAGATGGAACCCCTTTGATCGTAAATGCGATTCTACGCCGATGTGGAGATCTCCGATAACGAGGTACTCATCAGCTCTCAAGGCGGGGATGCCGTGTACCGGCTGTAGATCCATTTCATCTCCCGAGGCCTTCTTTCAGGACCCTTGAGATATCATTGATGATATCGGTTGCGATAAGTCCGTAGGAATGTTTCTTAAAACTCATCTCTCCGGCTTTTCCGGATATGTACGCACCGAGGCAGGCGGCATCGAAAGGATCCATTCCTTTTGATAAAAGGCCTGCAACGATCCCAGAAAGGACATCGCCGGTACCCGCACTCGTCATTCCGGGAGTGCCGGTGATGTTAGTTCTGATTTTGTCTTTGAACGCTATGATGTCTGTCTTCCCTTTCAAAAGTACGGTCGCCTTCAGATGATTCGATAGATTCGATACGGATCGTTCGACGTCATCGTTCAGCACACCTCCCAAATGAACGAATTCTTTCTTGTGGGGTGTTAAAATAACGTTGAGGTTGCAGAACGGTTCATTATTCAAGGCTGTAAGGCCGTCTGCATCGATAACCATCGGAAGTCTGCATTTTGATACGAATTCACGTACGGCGGTCTTTGTGGCATTGGACATACCCAGACCAGGTCCTATGAGGACTGCGTCATGATCCTTGGTCAGTTCGAGAAGCATAGGAATGTGAGAGGGAGAAAGTTCGTTCCCTTCCAATTCGACTATCATCAGTACAGGCGACACGGAGGAGATGGCAGGACAACATGTTTCCGGAGCCACAACTCTCACGATATCGGTGCCGATGCGCATGGCCGCAAGAGATGCCATGGCGGGAGCCCC
>JGI996J12353_1000355_pt1 | contig 11660 bp, 10 predicted proteins | sample IntmicLarv5ML5BL_FD_12353 | JGI IMG/M metagenome (IMG submission 12353) | reverse complement strand
AATGGGGTAGGCTTCTGGGATATCAGGCCCACCTTCTTTCTAAGTGCCAGGACGTCCATGTCCTTGTCGAGGATGTCGTTTCCCCTCATGCATACGCTACCATCGACCTTGCAGTCATAGAGGTCGTTCATCCTGTTGAACGTCCTCAATAGTGTGGACTTCCCACACCCCGATGGCCCTATCAGCGCGGTTATGGAGTTCTGTCGTATGTTCATGTGTATGTCATGAAGGGCCTGCTTCTCCCCATACCATAGGTTGAGCCCTTTGACCTCTATCGAATTGGCTCCCTTGCCCTCTTCCATCATATTCACGCTCTCCAAAGTGTTGCGCATGTCATGCGTCAAACCATATCTGTGATTCATTTCAATCAAATTCTCCATATCAATACCCCGTCTTCCTCTTCTGCCTCTCCCTTATGTATGTGGCAAGCGCGAACATGCCACAGACGATCACTATCAACACCAATGCCGTTCCATAGCACTGCTCCTGCGAGCCTGGCACCTCAGTAGCCAGATAGTACAGATGATATGGCAATGCCATCACAGGATCGAATGGGCTGATCCCTACCGTCGCCTTGTATGCGACGGTGGCGGTGAGCATTATTGGAGCCGTCTCCCCCACAGCCCTACCAAGTCCCAATATGGATCCTGTGACTATTCCCCCCAAGGCCACTGGAACCAGCACCTTGTCTATCGTCTTCCTCTTCGATGCCCCCAATGCGTACGATGCCTCCTCAAGGTCGCTGGGCAACGCATTCAAGGACTCCTCCGTCGTCTTGATTATCGTTGGGAGTATCATCAATGCCAAGGTGATGCACCCTCCTATCAATGAATAGCCCCAGCCAAAGGCTATTACCAGCAGCGACATCCCAAACAACCCGAATATTATCGATGGGGTCCCGTTCAATGCATCGACGGTATGTCTGACGACCTTCGATATACGTGACTCCCCCGCATATTTTGCAAGGAATATGCCCGATCCTATCCCCAATGGTATTGCGATGATCGCAGTTCCAACCATGAGTTCCAACGTGCCTACTATCGCTGGCCAAATTCCTCCGGCAAGTCCTCCACTCTTTGGTGTGCCGGTTATGAACTCCAGACTCAGGGCAGGCAACCCCTTGGACACTATGACGTACATTATCGCAACGAGCAAAACCACTATGGCCAATGCCATCATGCCGAATGTGGAGTATACCGCACGTTCCACATTCTTTGATGATATCCTATGGGATATGCGACCAAAAGATATGAAAAGCATCACATACGCCGCTCCCACCACCACCCCTAGATCCCCTATGAAAAGTGACGATATCAATGAGATCGGTATCGCCGTACCAAGCATGAACGCTATTCGAAACAACGCCTTGCCCCTTCCTGTCATGAGATCTCTGGACATCCTGTTCCCTACAACCTCGCCGTTCATCTTTCTTTTTGTGTCCCTGACGATCTTCCTCGCAATGAGGTTCACTGCGACCGTTATGACAAATAGCATCAGAGCCAACAGGAACAGAGCCGAGAAGTGCAACGACCCATGCCCCACCTCTGGCATCTCCAATGCTATGTTTGCAGTCATGGTCCTCACCATGTCGAATATGTCCCATAGGGGCTGAGGAACGGATGCTGAGTTCCCAGTCACCATCAGGACGGCCATGGTCTCCCCGAGCGCCCTCCCTATGCCCAATATCGCAGCTGCGGCCAATCCCGACGAGGCCACCTTCAATGACACTATCCTTGTTGACTCCCATCTTGTTGAGCCCAATGCCAAGGATGCCTCCGTGTATGTCTTTGGGACGGATGCCAATGCATCCTGGGATACGGATATTATCGTTGGCAGGGCCATTATCCCAAGTATCAGGGATCCGCCTAGCCACGAAGTTCCATAGTCCAGGTGATCTGGAAATATATCCATCATCAAGGGAACCATGACCATCAGCCCCATGAAACCATAGACCACGCTGGGTATTCCTGCGAATATCTCGAAAAGGGGTTTCAAAAATCGTTTCTGTCTCTTCGATGCGACATCATTCAGATAGATGGCTATCCCAATCCCCATGGGAAGGGAGAACGCCACAGCCCCGAATGTTACGAGTATAGTTCCGACTATCAGGGATGATGCCCCGTAAGCCCCTGACATCGGAGACCATTTGGATCCGGTGACAAAGTTCCATATGCCTATCTCCTTTATTGCATCAAAGCTGTTGAATGCTATGAAAGCAGTGATGAAAACGAGCGATGCCACGGCAATGGCTATTGATATCAGGATCAAGGGGCTTGGTAGCTCCTTGCCCTTAAGATGTTTGCCCACCAATGCTTCCATGACCACTTCAACACCTCATCTCACGGAGACGAATCCTTGAGCTTCCACTATCTTCTGCCCCTGGATCGAAAGTATCCAGTTCAAGAAGAACTTCACGGAGTCCGATTGGGTTCCCTTTGTTATCAGGATCAGATTCCTGAACATCCCGTAGGACTCGTCAATGACCGTATCAGCGGATGACATTACGCCATTCAAGGTGGCCACTGTGAGCTGGTTCGTGTCCACGCTGCTCATCGACCCAAGGTTCACATAGCCTATTGCCCCGTCAATCATCGTTACATTTGACAGCATGGCCCCTGTTGATGCCTGCGTGGAGTATGTGCTGTACTTGTTGGTGTTGAATCCAGGGACTGTGCCGAGGACCGTGTCCAGGCAATCCCTTGTTCCAGACCCCTCCTCCCTTATGATTGGCTTTATCGAAAGGTTCGCTCCACCGACCTGGTTCCAGTTGGTGTACTCCCCGCTGTAGATCTTTGCGACCTGCTCGATTGTCAGGTTTGAGACGCCAGAGTTCTTGTCCACGATTATGACGACCGCATCCTTTGCGATTATTGTTACGTCAAATCCTGTCTCCTCCGCTTTCAGATCACGGGACAGCATGCCTATGTTCGAACTTCCATTGGACACACCAGTCACTCCTGCACTGGACCCTCCTCCAGTAATGCTCAAGGACATGTTAGTGTAATCTTGAAACTGCTCCTGCATCTCAACCATCATTGGTTGGACCGTTGTGGACCCGCTTATGACGATGGACTCCCCCGCCTCATTCGAATCCGTGCCGGCGACCATGTATGTCCCGGCAATGCAAATGATTGCAGTCAGAGCGATTGCAACCAACATCTTTGTTTTTTCTTCCATGAGTTTTACCTCAAAGGCACATAAAAAGTGATTGAATATATACTTCATCGATTTAAAATATATTGAATATATATTCAATATAATTATATATAAAATATATAATAAAACATACCATTATCTACTATAATGCAATCTACCATTCATGGAAGTTAGAAAGGTCCAACTGACAGGGGGGAAGTCACTCACCGTCACACTCCCAAAGGATTGGACGAATATGGTGGGACTGACTAAGAACGACTCGATAAAACTGGAGCCAAACCCCGATGGGACCTTGACGCTGTACCCTCAGGGCAGCTCGAAGATTGCCAGGGAGACATCAAAGACCATAGACCTGGATCAAATCCCGAATGCGGACTACCTGTTCCGGGTCATGCTGGGAGCATACATCTCAGGACATGACTCCATCATCTTGAAGTCAAAGGGCCCCATTGATGACATATTGAAAAATGAGATATTTTCATTCACCCAATCCACCATAGGCCTTGAGACCATAGAGGAGGAGGACGATCGAATCATGCTGAATGACCTTGTGAATCATGAGGACATAGTCCTGAACAAAAACTTGGACAGGATGAGGGCACTGGTTAAGAACATGATATCCCGTGTCTTCAACGATGCGTTTACCGATGACACAACCCTCGTTAAGGACATTGAATCCAAGGATGCCGAGGTGGACAGGGCCTACTGGTTCATATCCCGAGAGTGCAGCCTGCATCAAAAGGACATAACCCTTAGTCAGAGAACAGGAACAGGCCCCGATGAGATATGGTCCATACATTCCCTGGCAAGGATAATGGAGAGGATAGGCGACCATGCGGTGTTGGTGTCGACATACTCATCGGAGGTCTCCAGCGTGGATTTCCCCTCGGAGGTCCATGAGCGGCTTCAAGACGTAGGAGGTCGAATCGCCAACCTATTCCTAGAGACTGTGGAAAATTGGAGGTCTAAGGACATCAAGGGGTCCAATGACTGCATTGAGGATGCGGAATACCTCATACTCTACATCAGATCCACGTTCAAAAAATCGATTAGCCTCACCTTGGAGCATGAGAATGCGATCAACCGCATAACCAGCAGTGCGATCCGAATAGCTGAATACTGCATAGACATATCCGAGCTCACGATCAACGCCGCCATGAACTGATGTGCTTGACTGCAGACGATAAACAACGTTATTATCCTTTAAACACGTTCAAGGTTCGATGATAACGGCCATAAGGAATCCTTGGATAGTGACCCAGGATGCATCGAGAAGGATATTGAGAGGCGACATAGTCATTGAGGGCGAGAGGATAGTCTCTGTGGGGCAAACCTACGACGGGCCTGTCGACAGGGAGATCGATGCGACAGGGGACATAGCCATGCCTGGAATTGTGAACACCCACACGCACATCGCCATGTCGGTCATGAAGGGCGTCGTGGATGACCTCCCATTCTCGGATTTCCTAAACAAGGTCTTCAGGATCGATTCGGAAAGGACGTCCCAGGATCTGGAGGTCGGGACCAAATTGGGATGCATGGAGATGATCATGGGTGGGACCACCACGTTCGTTGACATGTACTATTCCGAGGATGAGATAGCAAATGCCGTCTCGGACACCGGCCTTAGAGGCGTGCTGTGCTGGTGCATACTGGATGACGAGTTCACAACCCAAAGGGGATCCCCTGTGGACAACTGCAGGCATTTCCACAACGAATACAAAGGCCGAAGGAAGATAATCCCTGGATCTGCGTTGCAAGGCGTATATGTCTGTAGCGAGGAGACCTGCATAAGGGCAAAGGAGTTCTCCGACCAGACGGACAGCCCCCTGACCCTGCATCTGTCGGAGACCAGAGGCGAAGTCAACGACCACAAGAGCAAGACTGGAAGGCGCCCAGCGGAATGGCTCTCGGACATAGGGGTGCTGGATGAGAAGGCCATCGCCGCCCATTCGGCATGGCTCACCATGAACGAGGTCAGGCTCATGGGCGATGCAGGCATGTCCATCTCCTCATGCCCCGTCTCCAACATGAAGCTTGCAACAGGAGGGGTTGCACCGATTCCAGAGTTCCAAAGATATGGGGTCAACGTCACCATCGGCACCGATGGCAGCACGACGAACAACAGCCTCGACATGATCTCTGAGATGAAGGTCCTTGGATTGCTGCAGAAATCGAGCAGATGGGACCCTACGGTGGCAAAGGCTCAGGACCTTGTGGACTTCATAACGATAAACGGTGCAAAGGCACTGAGGATGGAGGATTCTATCGGATCCATAGAACCAGGCAAATATGCAGACCTGATAATACTGGATGGAAGGTCCCCCAACCTAAGGCCGTTGGTGCCAGAGAACCTCATTGCCAACATAGCGTACTCATCGTCATCAGGCAATGTCAAGACCACGATATGCCAAGGGGATGTGCTTATGGAGAATCGAGAGATAGTGTCATTTGACACGTCCTCTGTTCTTGATAGATGCGAGGAGTCCTGGAGGTCGCTCTGCCTTAGATGACCTCAGGTCCCTGATGACCCTCGCAGGGTTACCGACGGCAACCACATCGTCAGGTATGTCCTTTGTGACGACCGCCCCTGCGCCTATTATGGACCTTGCACCAATAGTCACGCCTGGGAGGACTATTACGCCTGCACCTAGCCAGACGTCATCCTTGATCACCACCGGTTTGCAGGATGTGCCTAACTTCCTTCGACGCTCAAGGTCGAAGGGATGCGATGCGGTGACGATCTTGGAGCCGGGGCCGATCAGCACATTGTCTCCAATGGTGATGTCGCCTGTGTCCAAAAGGGAGCAGTCATAGTTCACCAACACCCCCTTGCCCAACTTTATTTTGAATCCAAAGTCGAAGTAGACGGGTGGAACAACCCTAACCTCAGAATCCACCTCATATCCCACAATTTTCGATAGGAGGTCCCTTCTATCGCTCGCGGAGAGCACCGTTGAGTTATACTCTATCCTAAGCATCTCTGCATTCAACAAGGCATCGGTGTATTCCGCCTTGTCTGGCGTATCGTTGTTTATCTCTCCCCCAGACCTTAAAATCTCCCAAACATCAGCCATTGCACCTTCAACGTGTAGGAAATATTTAATTTGAATGTTTAAACCCCTGTCAACTGGTGCAATGGCATGTATTTTCCAAATTCTTTGACATTTTTTTTAAATGGTGCCCCGCTCGCAATTATAGTTAATTGCCTAAACAATTAGACCAATGACCTATATGAGCATGTCCCTCCGGTATGCGCAGTACGAGCCCTTCGCCGCCTCGGCCATGAAGTACTCGCATATGGTGTCGACAAGGTTGTCCAGTAGAGTGCCAGATGGGTGGAGACTGCCCTCTTGGCCTCCCTCCACAGCTGCTCGATGGGGTTCATCTGTGAAGGGCGTGGCAATGGGAAATGCCTAAGGCATTTCCAAAATTTTGATGCGCAAAAATGATTTGGTAAATTGTTTTAAAGGATCATTATGACCTTGCCAGCAGTCCGCCTAGATTCTTGCAATCGGTTTCTGCGGCCACATCTGGGGATTCATTGGCCATTACTCCTTCGGAAACAAGCTTTATTCCCTTGGACCGGCACCTGTCCTCCCATTGCCTCATCCACTCTCCATCGCCCCATCCATAGGATCCGAACAGACCTACTGGAACACTTTCGAGAGAGCCTTCCACATCCGTGAACATGGGCTCGAACTCCTCCTCCTCAAGCACCTCGTCCCCCATGGATGGGCAGCCGAATGCTATCGCGGAGTAATTAGCGACCTTACCTGCGTTGAAATCGGATGCCTGTATGACATCCGCATCAACCCCCTCTGCCTTTGCGCCTGCGGCAACATGATTCGCCATCTTCTCGGTGTTTCCAGTCCCACTCCAATAAACTACTGCAACTTTACCCATATGTATCTCCTAAACCTATCTTAAGGTAAACCTAAAATACTCTTCCGATATTTAAATTATGGCATACCTAACATCATAGTTTATAATACTGCCTTTTCTTTTATTGAGCATCCAATATGCCCAAGTCGTACCAATGCACATAAAACGAATGTGGAATATCGCACATATCGTTTCTTCATATAGAATCATATAAATAATACCTCTCATTAATCGGATGCTAGAGGAAATAAAATGGCACGTTTCAAAGAGGCTGAGAGTAGACTCCTTGACAAGACTGTGTGTATGAGTTGCTATGCAACGAATCCAAAGAAGGCAGACAAATGCCGTAAATGTGGATATCGCAACCTCAGACCCAAAGCCAAGGAAAGCAGAAAACAATAAACCCTGCGATGCACCCCACCTGACGGTAGGCCTGCATTGCAAGGTTGAACCCTTTTCATCTTTACAGATTCGATCTGGGACGAGGGGATGAAACCTATGAAAATCCTAATTTTGGAAGAAAACCCTGTGATTAGAGATATGCTAGGGAACATCCTCACCGATTTTGGTCACGAGGCCCATAGGTACGATTCGACTGGAAACCTGGAAAAGACCTTGAATGAGGTCAAACCTGGATTGATAATTCTCGATGCAGGGTCGTTTGATGTCAAGGGCAACGGCTCATTCAAGGACCTTGACGTGATCGGGGCAACACAAGGCATAGATGCGATCATCCTGTGCAACAGGGGGGAGCTTATGCCCAAGGACAACCCATCGATCAAAGGTGCGATATTCAAGCCCTTTAGGGTCTCAGACATCAGAAGCGCCATCGAAACGTATCAGATCGAACTTGGAGACGAGACGGAACAGGACGAAAAGTCTCAGGAGGAGCTCATACCGGATGGGGAGCTGAGCTTTGGAAAATCATATGTGTTCTATCAGAGGAACCCCCATCTTGTCGATGAGATCGGCTTGAGATTCAATTCAGAGGGTCATGACGTGCTGATCATAACCCCTCACAATGCCAAGCAAAAGAAAAGGTTCTCGGACGAAGGCATCACGATTATGTCCTCCACGGCAAAGCACATGCCATTCAGCACAGGGGTGTTCAAGCTCGGAACCATGGTGGAGGAGATCAGGCTCTTCATAGCCAGATCTGAAAGGCCAATAATTATATTTGACGAGTTAAATCCATTTATAAACGTGAATGGCATCAATGCCGTTTTAATGATGTTGAATCAAATCATCACCTCGGATTACCATAAGAAGTTCACGGTTCTTGCATCCGTGGACGATGGAGGGTTCTCAGACAGAGATAGGGAGATACTGCATCATATGATGAAAGCATACAATCCGGAGGATGAAAAATGAAGATAGAAAGGGTTTGGGCAAGAGAGATACTGGATTCCAGAGGGAATCCGACGGTGGAAGCGGAAATAACAGTTGAAGGGCACAGGTTCACTGCCATAGCCCCCTCTGGAACATCGACCGGGACATGGGAGGCCCATGAGCTGAGGGACGAGGAGCCGAGATATCGTGGAAGAGGAGTTCTGAAGGCGGTCAACAACGTCCGCACCACAATATCCAAAGGGTTGGTTGGAATGGATGTGACGGACCAGATCGGAATCGACAGAGCCATGATCGAACTCGATGGGACGTCCAACAAGAGCAACCTTGGGGGAAATGCCATGATCGCAACCTCACTGGCGGTGGCCAAGGCAGGAGCGGCCATGTCGGGGAAGCACCTGTACGAATACATCGGAAAGGACAACATGACCTTGCCTGTCCCGATGTTCAACATAATAAACGGGGGGAAGCATGCTGGAGGGAACCTCAGGGTCCAGGAATGCATGATCATCCCTGTTGGCGCAAAATCTTTCTCAGAATGCCTGCTGATGTCCGTGGAGGTCTACAAGGCCCTCAATGTCATACTGAAGCACGACTATGGGTCAAGTGCGATAAATGTAGGCGACGAGGGAGGCTTTGCCCCTCCTTTGAAGTTCGTTCCCGAGGCATTCGATGTCATGTCCAAGGCAATCACCAATGCTGGATACACGGAGAGCGACATCGTTCTAGGCATGGATGCAGCATCGTCCGAGTTCTTCAAGGGCAGGGTGTATGAGATAGATGGCATGGAATTGGATTCCACCCGCTTGATCGCCTATTACAAGGACCTTGCTGGAAGGTACCCCCTGTACAGCATTGAGGACCCATTCTTCGAGGATGACTTCGAAAGCACCGCCATATTGACCAAAGAGATTGGCAAGAAGGTTCAAATCGTAGGTGACGACCTGTTCGTGACCAACACTGAAAGATTGGAGAAGGGGATCAACATGGGATGTGCGAACGCCCTGTTGCTCAAGGTGAATCAGATCGGCACGGTGTCAGAGGCTAACAGCGCCGCAGAGATGAGCTTCAAGAACGGCTATAACGTCGTGGTATCCCACCGGTCCGGTGAATCTGAGGACGTGTCCATCGCCGACCTTTCCGTTGGATGGGGAAGCGGGGAAATAAAGACTGGAGCCCCTGCCAGGGGGGAAAGGACCGCCAAATACAACCAACTGTTGAGGATCGAGGAGTACTTGGGCGACAAAGCCAGGTTCCCAGGATGGGACATATTCAAAAAGTGATTGAAATGGATAGACTGTTCGGGGCAAACGAATCTGAAATAAGGGAGGGGTACACCATGGATGTGTACTTTGACAGGACCAAACGCATCTTGGAATCGAAGGGCCTGTCCGATGTAAGGGTTTGTGCCGAGTTCACAGGTAGCTCGCTCCCGAACAGTTGGGACTGGGGGGTGTTCTGTGGACTTGAGGAGGTCCTTAGGCTCATGGAGGGGCTTCCCATAACCCTGTCTGCCATCCCAGAGGGGACCCTGTTCAAACCCCGTACGTCCGACAGCGTCAGAGCGCCGTTGATGAACCTGTTCGGGGCATATGCGGACTTTGGGATTATGGAGACATCCGTGCTCGGCATGATATGCCAGGCATCGGGCGTAGCCACCGCCGCGGCAAGGACCAAGGTCGCCGCCAACAACAAGACCGTCCTGGCATTCGGAAACAGAAGGATGCACCCTGCCATATCCGGGGTCCTGGACCGTTCCGCCTACATTGGGGGATGCGAGGGCGTATCCTCCAACATCGGTGGGGACCTGATAGGGCAGGAGCCCATAGGAACCGTTCCACATGCGTTGATGCTCATGATGGGCAGCAACGAGGCGGCGTTCAAGGCATTCGACGAGATCATCGAGCCGGAGGTCCCAAGGATAATGCTGATAGACACGTTCTCCGATGAGAGGATGGCGGCAATCGATGCATGTGAGATCATCAAAGACCTCAAGGGGGTCAGGCTGGACACCCCTGGATCAAGAAGGGGGAACTTCAAGGAGCTGATAAACGAGGTTCGCTGGGAGTTGGACATAAGGGGCCATCACGATGTGGACATCATCGTATCCGGAGGGTTGAACGAAGCCTCCATCAGGGACATAGCCGACACCTCAGTGTCAGGATTTGGAGTGGGGACATCCATAAGCAATGCCCCATCCTTGGACCTGTCCATGGACATCACCGAGAAGAACGGCAGACCCATATCCAAGAGGGGGAAGTTCGGAGGAAGGAAATACCCCTATCGATGTCCACTGTGCTACTCGATGGGAGTCTCACTGAGGCCCGACGATCACATCATATGCCCATGTGGAAACAATATGGAGATGATCGAGCGCATATATCTAAAGGACGGTGTAAGGGTCTCACCCTCGGAATCTCCTTCGGAAATCAGGGGAAGGGTCCTCAAGCAACTCAATAAGTTCATGGCATGCAAGCCAGAGAAACCCTAACTAATCATATTTAAAATATCCTATTCATTTAGGAATAGGAATTAGACTATTTATATCCTTTAAATACTGTTTTCTATGACCTGAACAGAAAGCTTATAACCCTCCCGTGGCTTGTGGTAACATAGATTCCGTGAGTGAGCTTGTCACCCACGGAATGTCAAGAGATTGACATGGGGGAGTTGAATGGAATCGGTACAGGTTGAATGCTCAAAAAAACTATCTAATGCGCAAAAAATTGCGTATCTGGATGATGTTTCTGACGAAAGAATGGTAAAAATATACTGTGAATGTGGAAACATAACGGATTTGGATAGAAGCAGCATGAAACTGAAAAAGGACCTAAAGAAGACCCCCCTATGTCCCAGGTGCAGGAATGCAAAGATAGCCGCAGAACTGGATTCCGAATTCTATGACAGTATGAGCGGTGAAGGCGCCGCCTATTGATTCAAACGAATCAATTATGAGCCCGTAATGGGATTGTTACGATTGTTGAAAATAGTATGTTAAACTTTCTTTGGCTTCTTCGCCTTTGTGCCTACCGTCCTCTTGACCACCTTTCCAACGGTCCCGCCTGTGGATTTCCTTGGCCTGGATTCGCATCCCATGTTCAAGCACTCCTTCGTTCCATTGAACATGACAAGGGGGGATTTGCATATCTCGCAATGCTCGCTTGTGCGTGTGATCGTGCCTCTTGGCCTCAATGGATATGTTTGCTTGCAGCCTGGCCAGCCTGAGCATCCTGCGAACCTCTTCCCTGCCTTGGAGTATACGACACGGACCA
>JGI996J12353_1000354_pt1 | contig 11686 bp, 10 predicted proteins | sample IntmicLarv5ML5BL_FD_12353 | JGI IMG/M metagenome (IMG submission 12353) | reverse complement strand
GGCCTTTAACGAGGTGTCGATTTTTGAAACTTTTCCGAAAATAGGCTTTTTTGAACTTTCGCTCAGTTGCATACTTACACTTGAGCAAAAGTATGTGTACTTTTTTAAAAAGTATGCATACTTTTGACAAAGTGTATGTATGCAATCGAGCCAAAAAACACGTTTTTTGGTCAAATTTTGACAAAAACTAAGCCGCCAGCAAAAGTGTTAAAAAATGTGCGTAAGCAAAATCGCCAAAATGCTATCATTTTGTCACTTTTGCCTTTTCTAATTTCGAGAGTAAAATAACACGTACATCTAACAAATGGTATCGCTTACGATTCATTACAAAATGCAGAAAGCCATAATTTCATCATCAAACATAATATTACGATGAATATAGAGTTTATCAAAAAAACGTATATTTGTATGTTTGTTTTTAATACCAAATTGGATATAACAATATTAATCTATTTTATAAATGGGAAGAGTATTAGTGATTGGTGCAGGCGGAGTTAGTACTGTGGCTGTCAAGAAAATTGCAATGAATGCAGACGTTTTTACTGATATTATGGTAGCAAGTCGTACCAAAAGTAAATGTGACGCAATAGCTGCAGATATTAAGAACGTAAAAGTACAGACAGCTCAAGTAGATGCAGACAATGTAGCCGAACTTGTTTCTTTGTTTAATTCCTTTAAACCGGATTTAGTTGTAAACCTTGCGCTGCCTTATCAGGATTTGTCTATAATGGATGCTTGCTTAGAGTATGGTGTCAGCTATTTAGACACAGCAAATTATGAGCCATTAGACGAAGCTAAATATGAATATAGCTGGCAATGGGCTTATAAGAAACGCTTTGAAGATGCCGGACTTACAGCAATCCTTGGTTGTGGTTTCGACCCGGGTGTAACAGGTGTTTATACTGCCTATGCAGCGAAACATCATTTTGACGAAATACAATATTTAGATATAGTAGATTGCAATGCAGGAGATCATCACAAGGCATTTGCAACGAACTTCAATCCAGAAATAAACATTCGTGAGATTACTCAACGTGGTAAATTCTATGAAGACGGCGAGTGGAAGGAAACAGACCCATTGTCTGTTCACAAGCCTCTGAACTATCCGAATGTAGGTCCGAAAGAATCATATCTTATGTACCACGAAGAATTAGAAAGTTTGGTAAAGAACTTCCCAACAATTAAACGTGCCCGCTTCTGGATGACATTCGGACAAGAATATCTTACTCACCTACGTGTTATACAAAATATCGGCATGGATAGCATCAAGCCTATATTATATAATGGTGTCGAAATTGTTCCTATACAATTCCTTAAAGCCGTACTTCCTAACCCAGGGGATTTAGGAGAAAACTATACCGGCGAAACATCTATCGGCTGCCGTATACGTGGTATCAAGGATGGAAAAGAGATTACATACTATGTATATAATAATTGTAGTCACGAAGCCGCATACAAGGAAACAGGCGCACAAGGCGTAAGCTATACAACAGGTGTTCCTGCCATGATTGGTGCAAAATTGTTTATGCAAGGTGTATGGAAAAAACCGGGTGTATGGAATGTTGAGGAGTTTAATCCCGATCCTTTCATGAAAGAATTGAACGAACAGGGATTGCCTTGGCACGAATTATTCAACGTAGATCTTGAATTATAAAAGAATAATCAATACCAAAGAGATAAAAAATCAAGGATCACGCAAACCAAATATTAAATAATTAAGATGGCAAAAGAAGAAAAAGACATCCAGGAAACAGGTGTCAATGCAGACAAATTGAAAGCGCTACGCGCAGCTATGGAAAAAATTGAGAAAAACTATGGAAAAGGTTCTATCATGAAATTAGGCGACGAAAACGTCGAAAACATAGAAGTAATACCAACCGGTTCAATAGCATTAAATGCCGCATTAGGAGTAGGAGGTTATCCGCGTGGTCGTGTTATAGAAATATACGGACCTGAGTCATCAGGTAAGACAACTCTTGCTATTCATGCAATCGCTGAAACGCAAAAGGGAGGCGGTATCGCTGCATTTATTGATGCAGAGCACGCATTCGATCGTTTCTATGCTGAAAAGCTTGGTGTTGATACTGAAAATCTGTGGATTTCTCAACCGGACAATGGTGAGCAAGCGCTTGAAATCGCAGAACAACTAATTCGTTCATCTGCTGTAGATATTATAGTTATCGACTCTGTTGCTGCTCTTACTCCTAAAGCGGAGTTAGAAGGTGATATGGGTGATAGCAAGATGGGCTTACAGGCACGTTTGATGTCTCAGGCTCTCCGTAAACTTACTGCGGCAATCAGCAAAACAAACACAACTTGTATCTTCATCAACCAATTACGTGATAAGATTGGTGTTATGTTTGGTAATCCTGAGACAACGACAGGTGGTAATGCCTTGAAGTTTTACTCTTCTGTTCGTTTGGATATACGTCGTATAGGTCAACTTAAAGATGGCGACGAGGTGAAAGGAAATCAGACTCGTGTTAAAGTTATCAAGAACAAGGTTGCCCCTCCTTTCCGCAAAGCAGAATTTGATATTATGTTTGGCGAAGGTATCTCACGCTCAGGAGAGATTATCGACTTAGGGACTGACCTTAATATCGTAAAAAAAAGCGGTTCATGGTACAGCTATAATGATACTAAACTCGGTCAGGGACGTGATGCTGCAAAACAATGTATCAATGACAACCCTGAATTAGCAGAGGAATTGTCAGAATTAATCTTCGCAGCCTTAAAAGCAAAATAAGAACTGCTGTATATAATTAAAGGAGTGAAAAGACAAACCTTTTCACTCCTTTATTTCTAAAGCACCTTGAACTCTTACGTTGATGACAAATAAAGAGAAATACCGACTATTATGTGAGCAAGAAAAAAGCATTCCGCTTTTCTCGCAAGACTGGTGGTTGGATATTGTCTGCGGTAAAGAATTTTGGGATGCAATTATTATAGAACAAAAGAACAGGATCATCGCAGCAATGCCTGTATATACTCCTGCTGCCAATATCGTATCGATGCCCATATACACACAAACTATGGGACCATGGTTTCCGGCAGAAGCCGACGATACAAAATACACCACTACCTTAGGAAAGCGTCAGGCAATATGTAAGGAAATTATCTCACAACTCAATTCATATTCCTATTTCCTACAACGATTCAATTATATCATTACCGATTGGTTGTCGTTCTACTGGGAAGGGTACAAACAAACTACCCGATATACTTATCTGTTAGAAGATATTTCTAAAGAAGAAGTCCTTTGGGAGGATATGAGCCTGAATACTCGCAGAAACATAACCAAGGCAAAAGAGAAAGCCGGAATTACTATCAGAAAGAATATTCCAGTAGAAGATTTTCTAAAAGTGTTGGAATCTACTTTCGACAGACAAGGATTAAAAACGAACAAAGAGAGCAACGAGACCCTTGTTCGCTTAATCAATAAATGTAAGGAGCGCAATCAAGGAGAAATCTGGGGAGGCTATGATTCTGAAAACAGACTAAACGCTGCTGTGTTCATAGCATGGCAGGGAGATAATGCCTACTATATTGCAGGAGGAGGTAATGCTGCACTAAGAGACTCCGGTGCACATAGTTTGGTGATGTGGGAAGCTATACGCGAGGTATCATCCATTACAAAGACTTTCGACTTTGAAGGCTCTATGATTCCAGGTGTTGAACGCTTCTTCCGTGAGTTTGGGGCAAAGCAAATTCCTTATTTTACAATAACGAAAGGAAAACTTAGTTTATTAGATAGGATAAGGATGAAGCTACAGAAACAAAAATGACAAAAGTTGTTCAATACATTATACAATTCCTATTAGGAGAGAATGCCACACAAGAAGCTATATCTTCTGTGGGATATACATCAGACCCAAACCTATTCAATAAATATAAAATTGTCATACACCCCTCCAACTTCTTCGATAATGATATATACGGCAGGCAGGAATCAATTCCACAGCTACCTTTAAAAACTATCGAGAGAGACATCCCATTACTATTCGGAGACGAGAGAGAGGTTTTAACAGGCGATACATTAATTATATATGCCGACATTATCGCAAGTTCATTCTTTCTTATTTCAAGATATGAAGAGACAGTGAATCGGAGTACTCGTGACGAGCATGGAAGATTCCCCGGGAAAGCATCCCTACCCTATCAGGCTCAATTCATAAACCGCCCTATCGTTGAAGAGTATGGCAGCTTTTTAAGAAACAAGCTAAAGGGTTTAGGCATTGACACCTCCGACGAAGAACAAAAAATAAAGAGCGTGTATCTTACACACGATGTTGACAGTCCATTCTTTTGCCGTACGTGGAGAAACGTAGTCCGTGAAACGCTAAACGGTGGAAACATCTTTCTCTCGGCAAAGAGGAAGTTCGGGGCATTATATAATGATGCTAATTTCACTTTCCCTTGGTTATTTAATGAGAACAGCAAACTAACGGATAAGTCAGGTGAAAAGAAATGCCAATCAGTAGTATTCTTCAAAGTTGGCGGTAATACAAAACAAGACAAACCTGTTTATAGTATATCAGGAAGTGATATAAAGACATTGTTCGACTTATGCGATACAAATAATGTAGCAATCGGTTTACACAGTAGTTATCAGGCAGGAATGCAGCCTGAACTAATCGCAAAAGAGAAACAACAGCTCGAGAAGGCTTTAACAAAAAGAGTACGGTTCAACAGGCATCATTTCCTTTCATGTCGCGAGCCGGAAGATATGGAACTACTGATAAAAGCAGGTATTGAAGAAGATTTCACCATGGGATATGCTGATGCAGCAGGCTTCCGTCTTGGCACGTGTCGACCTGTCCAATGGATTAATCCTGTAACAAAAGAGATTACTCCCCTTCTACTACACCCACTAACGATAATGGATCGTAGTTTAGTTGAAAGCAAATACATGGGACTATCATACGAACAAGCCTTAGACTATTGTAAAGGATTGATAGAACAAACGGCCTTGCATAATGGTGAAATCACTTTATTATGGCATAATACCTCTGTAACAGAATACAGCAAGGACTACTTAAAGCAATTATATAAGGACTTACTTAACGAGATTGAAGAAAGATGAAAAAGGTTCTTATTATCTGTGATTTATTCCCTCCCGCATTCGGTCCACGAATGGGATACCTTGCTAAGTATCTTAAATCGTACGGTTGGACGCCTGTTATTGTAACAGAGAAAGTGAATGAAGAAACATTCCGCTTTATGGAAAAGTCTTTCGATGTAACTTATGTAGATTATTACGAAAACACACGATTCATAAAGATAAAGTGGTTTTTCATTGTTCTCGCAAGTATATTATTCGGATATAAGAACCGTAAGATATACAAAGCAGCAATTGCGCTTACCAAACAGCATAAGTTTGATATAATTCTAAGTAGCACATACCGCTCTTTCCCCTCACAAGCCGCGGTCAATGTAGCCCGAGAGACTGGTCTGCCATTGGTTGTTGATATAAGGGATATTGTAGAGCAATTTCCTGGTGATGAGTTTATCGCTCACTCCTTGCCTCGTATACCGTTAATTACTCCTTTTATTGTATCAATCTTCAGAAGAATAAGTATTTGGGAAAGAAATGATGTATTAAAGAAAGCCGATGAAGTAACCACTGTATCGGTATGGCATGTTGATATGCTAAAGAAGTACAATCCTAATGTCTCATTAATATATAATGGGTTTGATCCTGAACTATTCTACCCTGTAAAGACAAAAACAGAGAAATTCATTATCACACATACAGGAAGATTATTGAGTCTTGCAATGAGAGACCCTGAATTATTCTTCAAAGCGATAACCCGTTTATCGAAGGAGAATATTCTATCACCCGACACTTGTCGCATACAATGGTATGTAGACAGTCATTCGGAATCATTAATAAGAGGTGAAAGTAAAAAACACTCATTAGATGATTATATGGACTATATGGGATATGTCTCAGGAAGTGAAATTCCAAACATATTAAACAACAGTTCCGTTCTGCTGTTACTTGCCAACAAAAACGGAGAAGATGGTCCAAGAGGAATAATGGGAACGAAAACGTTTGAGTATCTGGCAACAGAGAAGCCAATACTATGCGTACGAAGCGACGAAGATTGCCTTGAAGCATTAGTCAAAGAAACAAATACCGGTATAGCTGCAAGAACAGAAGATGAAGTATATAACTTCCTGAAATATCATCACAAACAATGGCAAGAAAACGGGTATACCCAGAATGAAGCGATATACGAAAAGGTAAATGCTTACTCCAGAAAAGAGCAGGCGTCACAATTTGTTGCTATATTCGAAAATATATTAAGTAAGAATAATGGATAAATACCTGAACATAGTATCCTTCAACATTCCTTTTCCGGCTAATTACGGTGGGATTATTGATGTCTTCTATAGATTAAAGACTCTACATGACAATGGGGTAAGGATTATTCTACATTGTTTCGAGTATCAACGACCACATTCTGCGGAATTGGAGGATATATGCGAGCATGTACATTATTATAAGCGCGAAACAGGCATTATCCCAAATCTCTCTCTCTTACCGTATAATGTGGTAAGTCGCAAATCCGATTTGTTGATTGAACAACTTCTCACTAATGATTATCCGATACTGTTTGAGAGTCTGCACTCATGTTATTACCTGTCAGACCCAAGACTTAAAGGCAGACTTAAAATATATAGAGCAGGCAATATCGAACACGACTACTATTATAGTCTGTATAAAGCAGAGAGTCGGTTTATCGACAAAAGTTTCTTTCTTATTGAGAGTTGCCGACTTGCAAACTTTGAGAAAAACATTCGTCATGCAGATATAATTCTGGCAATATCATCAACAGACGAAGCATACTTCAAAAAAACATACCCACAGAACAAAGTAGTCTTTATTCCTGCGTTTCATGGTAACAAACAAATAGCATCTAAGGCAGGGCAATCAGACTTCATGCTCTATCATGCAAACCTATCTGTGGCAGAGAATGAGAAAGCGGCTTTGTATCTTATTGAGAATGTATTCAGTAAGCTCAATCATAATTGTATAATTGCAGGGATGAAACCTTCGGCAAAGTTGAGGGACGCTATTGAGCCTTTCAGCAATATAACGATAGAGGCCAATCCAACAGACGAGCGTATGGCTTTCCTCATACAAGAGGCTCACATCCATGTGTTAGTTACATTTCAAGATACCGGACTAAAACTAAAGCTGCTCAATAGTTTATTTGCAGGACGACATATTGTTGTAAACCCAATGATGTTAGCAGGTAGCGGGCTTGATGATCTTTGCCATTCGGCAGATTCTGATAAAGAAATCAGAGCTCTCTGCGATAAGCTAATGAGCGTACCTTTCACAGAGACAGATATAGAGGAACGACGAAACAAACTATTCCCTGCCTACGACGATAAGTGTCAAGCAGAATGTTTATATAAAATGATTTACGGCGATGAGTAATTATAATACAGCGATAAACAGCCTAAATAAGATTCTATCAAAGATTGACTACAATCAGCTACCTATAAGCGATTATAATAAGCATTACATAAATCGAATCAAGCCGGCATTCTTATACTACTTCAAGATATATGCAGCCTGTATCAATGAAGGATTAAAGAATAAGAGTCAAGATTTATCACAACTGACAATGATTGATTTCGGTGGTGGCAGCGGCTTCCTCAGTATATTGGCTAAACATATAGGAATTGGTCAGGTTATATATGTCGATATAAATCCAAACTCTGTCGAAACTATTTCTTTATTAAAAGAAACAATAGGCTTTGGTCCTGACGTTATACTGAATGGAAGTTCAGACACACTCTCTAACCTTTGCAAGGAGAAAAACATACAGCCTGATTTACTAATCGCCACCGACTTGATTGAGCACGTGTACGACTTAGAAACATTCTTCAGCAGTATCTGTAACATAAATAAAGAGATGCACATGGCTTTCACGACTGCATCAACTCCTTACAATCCATTCTTAGTTAAAAGACTTCACCGAATAATGGAAAGATGCGAGCATGGGAAGGAAGGCTATCTGAAAAAAAGAATTGATTATATAAAAAAGAACTTCCCCGAACTAAGTTCCCACGACGTAAAAAAGTGGGCATTCTCTACCCGTGGACTTATATACGGAGATATAGAGAAGGTTATCAAAGAGAAGAAGCAACCTCTGTTGTTGGATGCCTATAACACGTGTGATCCGGAAACGGGAAACTGGACTGAGAGGATACTGCCAATAAAGGACTATCGTAATATATTATCAACTAACGATTACAGCCTGTCTATTCTCAAAGGCTTTTACAACGCAGACCGTCCGAATCCTGTCAAGTCAACGATTTGTAAAGCGATTAATGCAGTAATCGGGAAAACAGGAAAAGCAGGGCTGCTCATAGCACCGTTCATCGTTCTATCATGTATTGGAAAGAGAAGCTAAACCGGCTTTCACATAATCACGCTCCATATCGTCTGCCTTCAATACCAAATCATTCCATTGCAATAGGTCAAGGTCAATAGGAATGCTCCCAACTCTTTTGTCGGCAGGAGTTCTACCCAGAAGTTGTTCGATAAACTTAAAGCATACAATAATCTCCTCCGGTCTGTCGGTTGTATAAGCAATAGCTACCTTATTTAGAAACGAAGAAGCGTAATTGCTTCCTTCCGGTATTGTGTTTACGGCTTCAGAAAAAGAGATTTCAGGGAAATAGTCACGTAGTTCGACTTCCACTTTTGCCATATTCTCCTCTGCTTTTTGATTTGAACCTATCCCTATTATTATGCGATTATAGTTTTCCATGTATTTGTTATTAAAAACCTTTAGTATTAAAAATAACGTTATTAAGTATCATTTAGCGTTTCGAAAGATACAACTTATTTGTAATAATATAAGCCTATAATTTGGGAAAACAGATGAAGTTGGCTCCTGGGGACACTTCATCCGTTTTTTCCGGAACAACGCAAAAGCTAGCTGATATAGTCTAGATATTTGATTTTGCATTCTCGTAATATTTTTTTTTATTTTTGTAAAATAGGTAATTTCTATTATCTAATCTTAAATTATAATTATTATGAAAATCATCTTAAATAGGAAAAAGGCTACAAACATAAAGATTGCATATCTCACTTTTTTAGGTTTATATCTTATAGGCTATTGTTGTGATTTGCAACAAATCTCTTCTATGGCTACAATTGCTAGTGGAGTAGCCTTTGGGATGTATATGATTTTGTTTTTTGTGAATTACAAAGCGTTTATTGCAAACAAAAGTCTTTTCTTCTGCAACATCTGTTTCTTATTTACGAATTTGAGCTTTGTATACTATTCATTCGAAGGCCATACTAACGGTTGTATATTTGGACTGCTTTCTGTTGCACTATTTCTTCTAGGATCAAAACGAACTTTTGACCTTTTGATAAAAATCTATGACCCAAAACCAGCCACGTAGTTTTATTAATTGTGTAAAACGAAATAAAAATGGAGGTATCTCATTAATGAGATACCTCCATTTTTTGCTTCTATATTTCTTTATACAGCAATGGGCTGCCCATTGCTGTATATGTAACCTTCCTGTTTTAGTTGTGGTAGGGAGCATAAAAGCGGTAGGTTCCTGAGCCGACTTCAAATAGCTGATAGCGTCCCTCTTTGCCTTTGTGGCTAACCAACGAAGGTGAGCTGTCGAATTTCACGCTTGTGTTTGATTCGGCGGGAATGTATACGTCTGCTTTCGTGTTGGTCGGTATGGTTACTTCGAGCGTATATACACCGTCTTTAATTTCCCATCCCGACGCAATGGTACCATAAAGTGACTCGTACGAACCTTTTGCCCATGTAAGATCACCGACTGGCATCGGCTTAATTTGTATGGTTTTAAAACCCGGAGTAGCAGGATTGATTCCCAGCAGCGAGCGGTAGTACCACTCAACCGGCTGTCCGAACATCGGATGGTTATACGATGCGCCTACAGGTTTTTCCCAACTTTCCCACAAGGTGGTGGCATCATTGTCGAGCATAAAGCCCCAACCTGGATAGTCGCGCTGATTGATAATAGTGTAAGAAACATCGTTGCGGTCTAAGTCGCGCAGCACGTCAAACATCATCTTAGTAGTAAAGATTCCGGTCGACAGATGACTGCCCCAACGGTCAATCTCTTTCATCAGCCAATCGAACGTCAACTCGGGTTGAGGTGATAGGTCGTAATAGAGCCCGAACACTTGCGCTGCCTGAGTGGCATTGTCGAACCTGCCTGTGTTGGGCACGTAATAAGTGCTCACAATAGCACGTTTGACCCGTGCCAGCAGGTCATCGGCATATTTAATGGCATCCTCTTTGCCCAGCAGGTCAGCATATTTCTTAAACAGAAACACATGGTGATAGTAGAAACAATTGGCCGAGAACGATATCGGGCGCGGGTCGATAGACTCGTGGTCGCTGATGTCGCGATCGAAAAGGTTTTCTTCTGCTACTGAATCAAGAAACTTTATTTGACGCTCGAATATGGGGAATTGTGTTTCGATGATGCGTTTGTCACCATACATTTCATACATACGGTCGAGCAGGTAAGGGTAAGCCAATTGCCAACCAACAGGACCCGAACCATCGCCAACACTGTATAACGCAATGCCGGTATTCGGGGCTATTTCGGGCATACCGCCCATTGGAGTTTGGTCGTTTGCGAAGTCGCGGATAGTCTTGCGGTAAAAATTCGCCATGTCGTAGTTGTAGATAAAGGCATCGCTTGTTGCAACAATGTCGCCGCCATAACCCATTTTTTCGCGGGCAGGACAGTCACTCTGCACGCTGAACAGATTGCTTTTGAATGTCCAGTCGATAACGCCGTTCAGTCGGTTAAGCATCTCATTCGAACAGCTAAATTGTCCGGCCTGTTCGAGTGTGGGATGCAGTTGCAACCCTTCAATATCGTTTTTGGTCAATTTGCCCGGCCAACCTTTCACCTCTATATAGCGGAATCCGTGAAACGTAAAGCGCGGATACCACACCTCTTTCCCCTCGCCTTTTGCAATATAAGTGCTGATTTGCTCGGCTGTTGCCGGTGCGCCTGGTCCGCCTTCGAGCCCCCAAATAGCTTTTATGTGTCCGGCGTTGGTTGTAATGGTGTTTACGGTGTTGTCGTCGTTGATAATCTCGGCGTATCGTAGCGAAATCTCAGTGCCTTTGGGCGCTTTCACGTTAATGCGCGCTACACCGGCAAAGTTTTGTCCAAGGTCAACAGTATATATTCCTGGCTCGGTTTCAATGATAGCTACGGGTTTCACGATATTGCTGATTTGTACAGGTGGCTGCATACGTGGCACTAAGATGCCCGACGGACCTTTTACCTTTGTCGCAGGCTTCCATGCCGATGTATTGATGCCGACTTTCGAGAAGTCCTTCACTTCACGTCGAGCATCGTATTTTTCTCCCAAATATACGTTGTTCAGAACAATAGGACCTTGCGTTGTTAGCCAGCTTTCGTCGGTGTTTACCCACTCTTCGCTGCCATCGCTATAGCGCATCAGTATGCGAGCTTTGAGGCACGGACGACCGGTTTCCTGTACATCGCGAAGGTTATATTCGCGGAACAGGCGCAATGGCAGGGGATTCCACCAGCCATTGCCCAACATTACACCGATGGCGTTGCGGCCTTGTTTAAGATGTTGGGTGATCTCGTATGCCGTCTTCTGCTTGAAAAAAAA
>JGI996J12353_1000350_pt1 | contig 11724 bp, 10 predicted proteins | sample IntmicLarv5ML5BL_FD_12353 | JGI IMG/M metagenome (IMG submission 12353) | reverse complement strand
TCCGGATAATGTATAAAAACTGCGTTCTTCGAAATCGGTCATATCCACTTTACGGATCGCGTCGTCCACGATCTTATGATCGTTTTCGTCGTCCAGTTCCATGGACTTTTTATGGGGAGCCCTCCCCATTATGACCACGTCTTTGACCTTAAAATCAAAGTTATAGTGGTTCTGCTGCGACACTACAGATGCCTGCAAGGCACTTTCTCTCAGTGAAACTTCATTTATGTTTTTCTTGTTGATCGCGATGTTACCGCCGCTGATCCCGATCGTGCGGTACATAGCCTTCAAAAGAGTGCTTTTTCCGCTGCCGTTCGGCCCTATTATGCCGACGAACTCTCCTTTCTTAACACGGAGAGAAACATGATCGATGATCAGTCTCTTCGAAAGAAGTACGTCGACATCTTCTAATTTTATCATGGCTCCGCCTCAAGAAAAACTATATGTCCGCTTGATCATGATATAAGCAAAAATAGGAGCCCCGCACAGAGAAGTTATTATCCCGATGGGTAGCTCTCCGCCATTCAGGATCGTGCGAGCGACTATGTCCGCCCAAACCAGGAATATCCCTCCAAACAGACAACTTATCGGTAGCAATTTCCAATGATTATTCCCTGTCAACCCCCTCACGGTATGCGGAATTATCAATCCGACAAATCCTATGATCCCACAAAAACAAACAGCGGCAGCAGTAAGAATGGATGCCATAAAGACGTAAGCCTTACGTTTTCTTGCCAGATCCACTCCCAGTGTTGTGGCCACTTCATCTCCTGTAAGCATCGTGTTCAATGTTCTGATCTGCGTTGTGAAATATATTCCGCATATTATCACCGCTAATAACGGAACGGCTATCTTATACCACTGAGCGGAAGCAAACGAACCCATGAGCCAGTATGAAATGGACCTCATGTTCTCCGCGTCGCGGGCAAATGTCACGATCAGATTGGATACAGAACTGCAGAGACTCGCTATGATGACCCCTGACAGAACCAACCTAGTGCTGGTGGTCCTTCCCCCAATAGAAGATAAAACCAAAACCGCTATTGACACGCCGAATGCTCCAACAAACGACCAAACGACTATACTCGCACTTCCAAGTGTTCCGGCAAACAGTGCTCCGGCGCCTAAAGCAAGTGCGGCCGTAGCTCCAAAGGATGCTCCTGATGACATTCCCAAAATGTACGGATCGGCAAGAGGGTTCTGAACTGTCGCCTGCATGACCACTCCTGCCATAGCTAGAGCCATACCAACAACAGCCGCCAAAAGCACACGAGGGGCCCTTAGACTCCACACGATATCGTATGTTGTACCGTGGGCTAAAATTGATGGGTCCCCCATTTGGACCCCCGTGATATTATACAGTAATATCCGGAAAATATCACTCAGAGGTATCTCTACCACACCGATGGATACACCCACTGAGATTGATATGAATAGCACAATTACCATTATGAACAGTAGACCAATTGTGGATATGTTCCCTATTCTTTCCTTCGCATATGCCATTTGCTCTTTCTCCCAAAGCTGCTTTAAAGGGGGTTTATTCCCGCCTGAACGGGATAATAAGTTTTAGATGATCAACTCGGATACAGCGCTTCGAATATGCGATCCAGTATGTCATCTGGCAGGAACCCGCCCATATAGATCTCATAGAATTCGAAACCGATGACCCTGTCATTCGTTATTGCAGACAACGATGCAAAAGCAGGTATAGCCTTAAACTCCGCAATCGAATACTCTGGAGTTTGAATTATTGGAGAACTGAAATCTGGCACTATAATTACGACATCAGGATCATATTTTATGATCTGCTCGAAAGTCAATGTCCTCATTCCTCCATCAAAAAGATTTATCCCTCCTGCTCTTGTGACCAGATCTCCTGTGAGGAATGCAGCTCCATATCCATAACAACCGGTACTGTATCCAGGTTCAAGCACGAGAGCTGTTACCTTCTGGCCTTCTGTCAACCCCGCTACCTTTCTCGCAACATCAGGATATATCGAAGTGAATTCTGCGATCTTCTTCGCCGCAGTACCATTCATGTTGAACACTTTGCCCACGTCCTCCAACACTTTCAGGTAATCATCCACTGTTTCTGCGGGTCTGTTGGTAATCATGCAGTTTGTTCCGAACTCATTCCACATCTCTATTGTCCCCAATCGGGACCCCGACAGGGTGGACGTCCATGCAATTATCAGATCGGGATTCAAACTACGCACCCTCTCAACAGAGAAATTCTCCTCTATCTTTTCCACCGAATCAAATGCCTTTTGATTATCGGGAGATAACGTTTTACTGAATTGCACATTGAAACATCCGACAATTCTGTCTTGGAGGCCGAAGTAACAAAGAAGCTCCAAATTTGAATCGAACATGACCACTATTCTCTTTGGCGACTCATAGAACGTCTGTTCTATCGGACCCGAGGTTGGAACGGTGGATATCGTTATCGGATAATAATCGGAATCCGGCACTTTATTTCTGTCTGGATCGTCATTAATTGGATTGTTACTTTTGTTGATTGCAAAGAACACACCTGCACTCACAACCACCAAAACGACCAATACCAATGCAACGATTTGATTTCCTTTCATTTTTCTTCCCTCTGTATGAATCCTATGCAAATTCGAGAAATAATGATCGATTTTGCACAAATTTCAACCAATGTGCATATTTTTTTCATTATTTAATTGTATGTTATAATTTAAAAAAATAACATACTGTTTATGTAACAAAATAATTATTGTGTTACTGATTAAAAAAATTACAGAAATAATATGATATTTTGACAATAATACCTATTTTTGATGTTAAAGTTGCCAAATAATTTATCCTATAAATTCCATCAGACTCCGTGAACCCCGCAAATCCTGAAGAAATTAACTACACAATAGCGCTTGCAAAGACAGGTGCTGCTAATGCACAATTCGACCTTGGTCTGATGTACAGAACCGGAAAGGGTCTCAAGAAAAACAGCTCTAAAGCCATGAAGTGGTTCAGACTCGCAGGAGAGCAGGGGCGCGCGGATGCATTATTCAATATTGGACAAATGTACGCAAATGGAGAAGGTGTAAGAAAAAATCCCGTTGAGGCCATTAAGTGGTATCTGCTTGCCAGGGACAGAGGGAGCAAAGATGCGGATCATCAACTCGTGTTACTAGCTGCGGAAAGTACAACGTATAAAAACAAGACAAAAACCTCTTCGGAACCAAAATTACCAAGTCTTGAGGCTACTCCTCATGATGATCATGTGGAAAAAACAGAGGATTATTTCACAGAACATGCAGAACAGAACGATATCTGTTCAGAATACGAAATCGGCCTAGCACATGAGAATGGCACTAATTGCGAAGTAAATAATGAAGAAGCAATGAAATGCTATCTGAACGCTGCAAATAAAAATCACATACTGGCACAATACCGCCTAGGCGGGATATATAAATCTGACGAAATCGTACATCAGGATCTCTTTGAATCTCTGAGATGGTACAGAAGAGCCGCAGATCAAGGATACGCAAATGCACAATTCGACCTTGGAAAAATGTATCAAGAAGGGGTAGGTGTCGGAGTCAGTGTAGATGATGCAATAAAATGGTTCAAACGTGCAGGAGAACAAGAACATATCGAGGCACAATTCGACCTTGCACTCATATATGAGTCCCGGGAAGAGTACAAAGAAGCTGCATACTGGTATTCAGAAGCTGCATATCACGGACGCTCCGATGCGTACTGCCATCTTGCCCAACTGTACCTTGACGGAAAAGGTGTCGAAAAGAATCCCGTAGAATCTGAAATACTATACAAGAAAGCTGCTAAACTTGGAAACGAGGATGCGAAAAAAATATTAAACGAAATGCTTCGGTATTATTCTCTTGCATAAGTTCACATCTCATGCTGTTTGTCAATCGAATGAATGGGGTGCAATGAAATGCTTTGATAATACAAGAAATCAAATTCGGCTGTGTAATTCCGAGTTTGTGGATTCCACGAAAATCACGTCCTCAACAAGAAAACCACAAAAACAGCAACACTTTTCATTCTGTGCTCAGATAGTGCTTTATCTTTTACTTCCATCAGGGAATGCCGCGATGATGAACATTTTCGAGCTGACTATGATGATAGACGGGCGAGCTGAGCGGTATTTTATTCAATAACTGTAAATAAACGCCTTTCGATTGTCTTTCATGAAGCCGGTTCTACAGGTCGCCTTAGATCTGATGCAGCTTAACAGAAGCGTCGCCATTGTCCACGAAGCCGTAGCGGGTGGTGCCGATTGGATTGAAGTCGGTACGCCGCTGATAAAAAGCGATGGCGCCGAAGCTATACGAACACTGAGAAAAGAATTTCCGTCGATGAAGATAATCGCAGATACAAAAACAATGGATGTTGGCGCTTTTGAAGTGGAGATCGCGGCCAAAGCCGGTGCGGATATCGTGACTGTGTTAGGGTTAGCAGACGATTTTACGATTTCCGAAGCAGTATCTGCAGGAAGAAAATACGGTACAGAAATCATGATCGACATGATCAATGTTACAGATCGAGTTAAACGATCCGTAGAAGTAGAAAAATTGGGAGTCTCATACATCTGTCTGCATATGGGGATCGACACTCAGATGCGAGGTGAAAGCGCTCCGGTAGATGTGCTCCGAAATATTGTGAAGGAGACTTCCGTGCCGATCGCTGTAGCAGGAGGAATAACTCCCAAAACTGCTTCCGAATACGTGAGTGCGGGAGCATCCATAGTTATCGTTGGAGGAGCAATAATCAAAGCCGCTAACATCAAAGAAGCGGCCTCAAATATTAAAACAGCTATGTCTGGCACAGCAGTAGATTCGAATATTTCAAAGAAATATGACGAAGAAGGACTTTTCGAAGCTTTCTCCAAAGCCTCCACCTGTAATATCTCGGATGCATTCCATAAACGCGGAGTAATAATCGGCCTCACTCCTTTTCTGAAAGAAGGAACAAAACTGATCGGCCGTGCTTTGACCGTTCAGACAGCTAACGGAGACTGGGCCAAACCCGTGGAGGCCATCGACCGTGCGAAACCCGGCGATGTCATTGTGATCGATGTAGGCGGTGCGCCCATGGCGGTCTGGGGAGAACTTGCTTCGAATTCTGCTGTTACAATGGGTGTTACCGGAGTGGTCATCGACGGCGCCATACGAGATATCGACGATATCAAAAAAATGGGATTCCCGGCATTTGCGAAATCTGTGATCCCATGTGCCGGGGAACCGAAAGGATATGGCGGTATCGGCATGGAAGTAACGATCGGCGGTCAGATCGTAAGGACCGGAGATTGGATGATCGGTGATGAGAACGGCCTCATTGTCGTGCCGAAAGAGATCGCAGTTGAAGTTGCGAACAGGACCGTTGATGTTAACGAAAGAGAAAACAGAACGAGAGAGGAGATCCGCAGAGGATCAACCCTCTCTAAAGTAAACGAATTGGCTAAATGGGAACCGGTAAAGTGATCACTCGTGAGATAACCTTCTCTTCTTCGCGAAGGGATCTTCTTCCTGCGGCCTCTGATCCTTTGCCTTTCCCATCTTCTCTGCAAGAGCGTAGAGCCTCTCCACCCTGTCGTCCATTGACGGGTGTGTGCTGAACATGCTGGAAAGTCTTCCTTTCTTTCTGATGGGGTTGGATATCCACATGCTTTCGTAACTCGAATTGCTGTATTCGTTCTTCGGAGAAGCCACTCCTCTTTCGATCGTCCTCAATGCGTTCGCAAGCGCGATCGGATTCCCGGTTATTTTCGAACCCGTCTCATCCGCAAGATATTCGCGATTCCTTGAAACTCCCAACTGAACCAATAACGCCGCGATGGGGATTGTCACGCTCATGATTATCGCTGCAATGATGAGGTAGATATTTTTCTCTCTCCCTGCGATCGCTATCCAAAGCAAGTATCTGGAGACGAATGACAAAACCGCTGCCATCGTAGATGCCACCGACATGACAAGAATATCTCTGTTTTTCACATGAGCTATCTCGTGTGCGATAACTCCTTCCAACTGATCGTCGGGAAGCATGCTCAGAAGCCCCCTTGTCGCTACGACTGCCGCGTTCTTGGGATTCCTTCCTGTGGCGAATGCATTAGGCATCGGAAATTCCGACACACCCACTTCCGGCATTGGAACTCCTGCTTTCTCCGAAACTCTCTTTACTATCGAATAAAGTCTCGGTTCCTCGGCTTCCGTCACTATCCTCGCTTTGTTGGCCCTTAACGCACTGCGCTTAGAGCCGAAAAAGGCGTAGATATTGAAAATGAGAGCAATGCCTAACAAAGCCGCCAATCCGATCCACATATTGCCGATGAAAAGACCCACAATAAGTCCGACCGCTGCCATTATCAATGACATCACGATGAACATTAATGCAGTCCCTGCGTGCCCATTCATATTGATTCCTCCCGACACTTTACATTATCATTGTATTTAAGATTCGTTCTTCGACGTGGCATTCTTATTCCTTTGGAGCAATCACAGTTTCAAACTGTCCTCATCCAAAAGAAACTGTCTGATCGCCATCGTGACCGCTCCGTTCTTGTCTCTTTTCAGATTTATATTATCACCTACCGCAAATATCTTGTAATCAAAATTTACTCCATTAATAGACTTTTTTCCGATCATTAAACCATATGGACGATATGAATGCATCTTGCATCGTTGATAAACTGCAGCATGTGCTCTTAATTTGATTGAGGATGTATGCGATGCCGAAACAGATTGAAAAATTTCGGATACTTTCAAAGTTCTGACAGGAAGTCGGTAATCCCGACGATCTCGACACCGTTGTGTGTTGTACGATCCGTTTTATCTCCGGTTATTATCATGCGATGATAATGGTCCTTCGGCCCATAGAACGGCGCCATCTCTCTTTCAAGATTGTATTCCGATTCCAAAGACAGAGTGACCTGCACATATAACACCTCAGAACCTTTTCTGGCCGTGAAGTCTATTTCCTTATCTCCATACTTACCGATTCGAACCTCGTATCCTCTTCTCATCAATTCCAAAAAGACAAGATTTTCCATAATTCGTCCTTTGTCGCCATACTGCTTTCCGATGACGGCATTTCTGATTCCGAGATCCGCACAATAATATTTTGCCTGTGTTTTAAGTAACTTTTTGCCTTTGAGATCATAACTTTTCACTTTGTAGAACAGGTAAGAGGAAGTTATCAATTTCAAATATCTATCCACTATTGTCACATCTTTCCCTACGTACTTGGATATGGCTGTAGGTGAAACTGTATTTCCGATATTATCTAAAAGAAATTCGACCATGTTCTCCAAAAGAACAGGATCTCTTACCTCGTTCGAAGACATGATATCTTTAAAAAGTATCGAATTGTAGATCCCGGACAACAATTCTCTGACAATATCGTCCGTGTAATCAGCTGATATTATCGGCAACGCTCCTCTTTCCAGATAGTCGACAATTGCTTTCTCCGTATCCTTTATTCCATTCAATAACATGAACTCTGACAGTGACAGAGGGAGTAAATGAACCTCAAAGAACCTCCCCGTGAGATCTTTTGAAAGACTGCTGGATAATATTTTTGAGTTTGATCCTGTTATGTAAATGTCAACATTAAAGTCTATTCTTGCCGAATTGATGGCTGTTTCCCAATCCTCCACATGCTGTATCTCGTCCAAAAGCAGATAAGTTGTACCTGTCTGGATCTTGTCCGCTATGGCCCTATAGAGCCCGTCCTTATTTTTTATCCCGGACATTCCCATAGATTCAAAATTCATTTCCACTATGTGTGTCTCTTGCACTCCGCAATCTAAAAGATAATCTCTGAATTGCCCCATAAGTGTCGATTTACCGCACCTTCTTATCCCCGTTATGACTTTTATTAAATCGGTTTTGTCTTTCACCGCAATAAGTTTACTCAGATAGTCAAAGCGTGTAATGGTCTCTTTTGTCAATTTAGGCACTTATCTATATACGAACAGTAACTTTATAAAACTTTCTTAAAAATAGTTTATAAACAATTTTTTGAATACTAATATTAAAAAATGGTTCGTAAACAATTTTTGTTGATAACTATATAATTTGATCAGACCTCGTATTCTGCAACATACCCCGCGTAAAAATCAGCCACGGCTTTGAGTCCCAATTCTTTACGGAGATACATCATTCCTTCTATCCCCGTGCAATGATTCAAACGAAGATCGGTACATTCGCGGTCTAAAAATTCCTTTGCAATCATTACCGCCTTGTCCTTCTCTTTCTTTCTAATGTCCGTTCCGCCTATGTAAGCTATCGGATACCTGCCGAATCTTTCCTTTACCTCTTTCATCACATTGGCGACCCCGGACGGAGAACATGCCGTTATGACGACCGGACCTTTTTTTGTAAGAAGGACAAGGAAAGATTCCTCTCCCACACCCGTGTTCATGGGTTTCGAAAGAATGAGATGCTCGCTTATCTCTGTCCAATCGTCTATCGTGCGTATAACCGCTTTATTCGAATTCTCCGGCCTGATGTAGACGCCTTTGGATCCCAGCATACTTTTGCTGCCCTCTGCGGAGCTGGGACATATTATCGGCAATACGTCCTCTCTTTCTTCGAGAATATCGTTGATCCCTCCGACATAGGGTTTGTTCCCATGCGAGATGACCAGTTTGTCTATGCTTTTCGCAGGTATTTCCAATTGCATCAGGTTTGTCAGAAGATATCTGCCTCTTCCGCCTGTATCGAACATCACTTTGTTCCCGTCGACTTCGATAAGAACAGAGAATCCCTTGGCACCGATCAACGGAGTTCCTTCCTTCGCACCTTCGTCATAAAGACAAGTGATCTTCGCAGACATAGAGTCCCGAATACAATTCGGATTGAATAAACTTATCAGCGATGATACATCATTTCCGGAATATCTTTACATATTCTGAACACCGCTTCCTCGGATAATGCTCCCGATGCCATGAACGATCGGACCTTATTCGGAACCGTATTCACAGACATTATCGCGCCAGGTTTTTCCGGATCGTCGATGTAATCTGTTTCCAGCATGAACCTGTCCGTCCCTTTGCCAAGAGCTTCCTGAATATTCTTTTTTGACGCAGGTATCGACGGCATAACTCCGTATGTTTCCCCCTCGGTAACAAAGGGAGGAGAAGAGTGTTTGATAACAAGCCCGGGATCCAATCCTGCTTTTTTTGCTATTTCTGACAAGGACCTGTTCGTTTCGGTGGTCCCCGATTCGCAGTGTATTATCACGGGACAATCCAGCTCTCTGGCATATTCCATCCCCCTCAACAGTATACGGTTGGACGAATCAATGATCTCCTGCGGTACATCGAAGTGTGGTCTGCCTATTTCTCCAATCGCCTGCGCCCTCCCTTCCGCAACCGCTTTCGCGGCATGTTCCATGCCCTCGATCATTATTTCCTCCGCCTTCTCGAGACCGTAGGTCTCAGCCAAAGGTAACAGAAGTATAGGATAAGGGCCAACCGCGATGTTTATCTGAAGATCCGTTCTCTCAACCGCGGCATCGGCAAGAGCGAATGTGACTCCGTACGATGTACAGAAATCCTTTCCGCTGCGGATGACCACTTCTTTGTAAGGAAGCGTGACCAGGGTCAATCCCGTTCCTCCAGAGGCCTGAAACTCCAAAAGAGCATCGACATTCCTCCCTGAAGGACTCATGTGGATGTGATTGTCGTAGATAGGAATGTTCTCGGGCATAGTATCACGAAGCGGATAGTATAATAATAGATTCTTCGTTCTTAAAATGCAATGGACCCGAATTCCAGATTCCTGCTGAAGTCTTTCAGGAAATATTACAAGGAGAATGCACCACTTATGCCGGAGCGCTTCACAAAGAGGGAATTCGGATTCATGTTCTTCGACCGCCAGATGGTCCAGCGACACATGGGATTCTCCAATCCGGAGGATCTTAAAAAATTCATGATCGCCCAGGTGCCCAGCCACAGTTACTATTCGACCGCATACTATCGAAGGCCGGATGCACCCACGATGGAAGAGAAAGAGTGGTTGGGTGCCGAATTGATATTCGATCTGGACGCGGATCACCTGGAAGGTGCGGATAAGATGTCCTACTCCGAAATGCTTGTGCGCATCCGAGAAGAAATGAAGAATCTGACGGATTCGTTCATCTATTCCGATCTCGGATTCTCTGAAAAAGAGGTGCATCTCACATTCTCCGGTGGAAGGGGATATCATGCCCACATACCCGCAGACCGCGTTCTGACCCTAGGCACGCATGAAAGGAGAGAACTTGTCGATTACATCACATGCTCCGGCCTGAATATAGACTGGGTCTTTCCGTTTCAAAGGGTCGCGACCTCTCAGTTCAAGACCGCTGCCGGCAACAGAACAAACGTCGCGCGTGACAGACTGATCCCTTCTCCCGAATCCGGCGGCTGGAAGAAGAAGATGAGGAACGGCCTCATGGACGTTGTCAACGATTTCTGCGATACTGATGTGAAAGTCTTGAAACAAACGTATCCCTCCATCAAATCTTCTACCGCAGCAACGATCATCAAAGCACAGGATGATGTCAAAGCATCCAGAAAAGCACTTTTCGACAAGAACAACATGGCGACCCTGAACAAAACAACACAAGAAATGCTGGTCAAGATCATGAAAGAGGATGTTGCCCCCAGACTCTCTGGGGAAGTGGACAAGCCCGTTACTCCTGACATAAAGAGAATAATCCGTCTCCCGGGATCCGTTCACGGAAAAAGCGGCCTTCGTGTCACTCCGATCACAAGGGATCAGTTGACCGACTTCGATCCGCTTCAAGATGCCGTACCTTCATCATATTCGGATGAAGCTGTGAAAATAACACTGAAGAAGGATTATGAATTCGACATGAAAGGACAACATTTCTCACTCAAGGGCGAAACAGAGGTCCCGGAATTCGCAGCAGTGTTTCTGATAGGCCGAAAAGTAGCAGAGTTCGGTCATATTTCAGAAAGAAAGGACACTATTTTTTAACAACATTGGAATGACCCAGATCATTTCCGCAGTATGTATCCTCGTGTAAAAATTAAAAGGAAAGGAAAAGGTTTGGATCTTTCGGAGAAGGATCAGGTACTTACTTTCTTGCGACCGTAGATCACTCCCACCACTGCGATGATCACCACTATTACCGATATCACCAACAAGATCATCAGAAGCGTATTCGAACTGTTCTCTGAGAATTTAGCTGTCAAGAACATATCATCATCGACACTTGATATTGTGATCGTATCTTCCGATGATGATCTATCTCCTTCCCATCCGTTGAAGGACTTGCCGTCAAAAGGTATAGCTTTCAAGACCACATTCGTTCCCTCAGTCACGGTCAACGGCTTCTCATATATCTGGAAAGAAGAACCGCCGATACTGAACTCGATGTTACCGTATCTCTCATCGTACTCCACAGATACAGTCACGGATTTCTCTGGTATCGCACTGTAGATGGATATCGTATGGTTGATCCTTACATTGGAGAATGTATACGTCTCCGGTATGACCGCCAATTCTACCCCATCTATGATCACAGCAGTTATTTCATATCCTTGTTTGGCAAAGAACTCGTAAGTTACCGATCCTCCGTAATTGACCTGGGTCATTCCGGCAGGGTGTATTGTCGAACCGCTGTCTGAATATGCGGTTATCCATCTGCTCTCGACCGGGGCTGCTGTGATCACTCCTGTTGTGTGCTCGATCGTGCCGTCATAATTCGCCGCGGCGACCA
>JGI996J12353_1000349_pt1 | contig 11790 bp, 9 predicted proteins | sample IntmicLarv5ML5BL_FD_12353 | JGI IMG/M metagenome (IMG submission 12353) | reverse complement strand
CCACGCCAGAGAGTATCTGGGCCGGGATTATATCGGACGGCTTTGCTTTCGCAAATACCGTTACCGAATCGATACTATATCTCTTAATTGTGTCCTGTTCCCATAAACGTCCAGCAGACAACTTCTCCTCCAAAGCAACATGAAAATCTTCTTCCGAAACGATATGAAATTCCTCTTTCGAAACAACATGAAGCTCTTCTCCTAAAACAACATGAAGCTCTTTTTCCGAATAGAGAGTGCGCAATCCGTTCTCAAGACGGTTACTCTCAGACACACTTCCCGTCTCTTTGGCATACAGAGAAGAGGCGTCGTAAAACAACACCATATAAAACGCTACCGCAAAGCAGGACAAAAACTTAAAACCCTTGCTCAATACTAAATCATTTCAAAATGAAATAATCCGACTTTACAACCAATGCACCCTATTCTCCGTAGGTTGTAAAAATCATTAACTCACACAGGCAGGTCTTCTGACTTACTCCTGTTCCGACCGCCTTCCCGGAAAGAGATCCAGTGGCAAAAGAGAATCGGAACATTTTGTCCTCAAATATGAGGCAAGAGCTTACAGCAGCGGGAACTGTTGCCGATTTCCACGGCATTCCCATTTAATCCCAGTCACACCGAGTGTGCATAAGGAACCGATGCGGTGCAAAGATAATACTTTTAATTCTCTATAACCCTCGCAGCCGATATATATTCGAAATGTGTTTAAAGCCTTTCTTTTCAAAAAAGGCGTGCGCTCCGTGGTTGTTTATACCCGATTCGAGATAACAATCCGTTATATTAAGAGATTTATAGATATTTATTGCATACTCAAAAAGCTGATTGCCGATACCTGCACCTTTCCGGCTATCGGAGACAAGAATATCATATATTACGCCGTATTCTTTATCGTAATCATTCTCTATTCCGAATATTATAAAGCCTTCAATCACATTCTCATTTTCAAAAACATAGATATGCGATTTTGGATCATCGTTGTGTCTGGAGAGATAGCACCGCCACTTCTCTTTATAATCGGACGAAAGATTTACGCCATCGGACGAGAGCCCCATCTGTATTTCACCGTGCGATATATAATCCTTGAATGTCTCCAAATTACGGCAGAACATTTCAACTAATCTCTCGCTATCCTCTATTTTAAAATTTCTTACCATTTCTCGTCTTTCTAAAATTGTTAATCAAAACCGATATTACAAATCCTATTATTGCAAATGTTATAATCAATAAGATTTCACCAACAATCAAGCCGTGTTTGAATGAGAATATAGTAGATATAATCGGCACATCTTTGCCTTGCAATAGTACGCCAAAGAGAGAGGCAACCGATATCACCATCAATATCCGGTTTGTCTCGCGCGCCTGCTGCAACTCAATGCTGTTATTGGCATTATTGAGCGAATTGTCGATCCTTGCTATTACTTCGTTCAGGTATTGCTCGTCATCCGGAACGCCTAGATTCTCTTCTGCAAGTTTAAACATATGCTTATGCGAAATATATCTGAGATAGCGGATTGAATCTAATTGCAAAATCACATTTGAAAGTTTTATGCTTAACTCTGCATTTTTCTCTATCATTTTTAATGTGTTGCGATTTTTATCGGAGATAAGTTCAGATTTCCGCACATACTTTGTAATGGTGTAATTTATCGTCTGCTTCTTTGCTAAAATCATCTCTATCAGCACCATATATTCTGGCCAGCATACATGATATGTATCTCTCTTTTTCAGGTGCTCCTTCCAATCTACCGTGCCCTCTTTGCCCCCTCTTTTTCCGTATGTCCCTATCACAAGGGTCAGGTTTGAATTTGTAAGGACCAGATCGTCGGTATCGATTGCAATATTACGACCGCATATATCGCTATAGCTCGAATCCATCCGGTACGACCACTCTTTAGGGTAGAGCGACATCAATCCTACAAGCTCCGCTTTATGCTCCGCTTCAATATGTCCGATAATTCCCGCTTCGCTCATACTATCGAATCTGTCACCTCCGCTGTGCTCTATGTTATCGCACACATCGATAAATGTATGCAGATGTGCGGGAATACTATCATTGCTCTTACACTCCTTGTCGAAGTAATATCTGTAACGCATCATTACCTCTTCAAATGATGAAAGGGTTTCGTCATAAGGATTCTCGCTATAATTGGAATCCTTGTCCAAGTGGATATTCGAGATGGTCACACTCTTAATAACTCCGTCTATTGTCTGTTGATTCGTCTTTTTATCTGTCTCCCAATGCTCCACCTTCTGCACTATCCCGGCCGATACTATAAGCTGGTCGGTGTTAAATGGCCGATTGATCTTACAAAATTTCTTTTTGCTCTTCTTGTCTATTACTCCCCCCTTGACAACAACAATCCTATACGACAATTGCATACAGGTTTCAAAAAGTTTCATCGCCCTCACATAGACATATCCTTCAAGTATCGATTTTTTCTTATCGTCGATCTCTATTTTTATATCGAACCCCGGCAGATTGTATCGCTGATAAAACTTGAGTTCGCGGGAGAATATCTGCGCATCGATAGTGTCACAGAACTTTTCGGCAAACCGATCGTTCCCGATATTAATATTCTCGGCACAGAATGTCTGGATATGGGCAATCGTAAAGGAGTTATAAATTAATCCATAAGGACATTGGTTCACATTTTCCATAGTTAGGTTTATATTTCAGTCAATTTTCGTATATTCTACCATGCAATTTTACCAATTTCATTTGAAATTTGCATGGTTTAGGAGGTGTTATTTGAATTTTATGCAATATTTTTTTGCAAATATCGGATTAATGTTTTTACTTTGTAATCCAAAGTACTTTTATATGCACCCGCCGACAATAAGGACTCAAATGTACCATTGACGACAACACAGATATGTATAAAGAATTATAGCCGTTATGAACAACAAGGAACTGGAAACCTTACAGGATATCAAGCAGATAATGGAGCGCAGCAGCCGCTTTATCAGCTTGAGCGGATGGAGCGGTATCGCCGCAGGATGTTGCGCCTTAGCCGGTGCTGCTATCGTATATCCTATTGTTACCGACAGATACGCCGACGGCGGGCTCTACTCGGCAGCCGAGACAAAATTCATGCTTTTAGTCGCTGCCGGAACCTTTATTGCAGCTCTCATCTCCGCACTTTTTTTTACCTATATAAGGTCTAAACGACTCAACATCCCTGTCTGGGGTAACTCTTCCAAGCGATTGATATGGAGTATTGCAGTCCCGCTGGTTGCGGGAGGGACGCTCTTGTTAAAGATGGTCTGTTTCGGATATTTTGGTCTTATAGCTCCGGGATGCCTTATTATTTACGGTATATCGCTATTCACAGGCAGCAAACAGACTTTGGGAGAGATAAAATATCTCGGATATTCGGAGATTGCACTTGGTTGCATATCGTTGTTCTTTATCGGGTACGGCCTCATCTTCTGGACTATAGGTTTCGGAATTCTGCATATAGTATATGGGATATTGATGTGGCTGAAATATGAAAAGAAGAAAAATGAATAGCATTCTCAATCTAAATAAGGCCTTCGACAACAAAGTCCGCTTGGGGATAATGAGCGCCCTTGTCGTTAACGACGAGGTCAACTTCAACTCTCTGAAAGAGATTTTGCAGATTACCGACGGAAACCTCGCCTCACACCTTAAGACGTTGGAGGAGTACGGATATATCACCATTCAAAAATCGTTTATCGGCAAAAAGACAAACACCGCATATTCGGCTACCAAAGAGGGGGTAAAGGCGTTCAAAGCACATTTAAATATATTGGAGGATATGATAAAGAGGCTCGCATAATTTTTTTTGTACTTATACTTTGAAATGCAAAGTACTTTTATTATTATATCGAATCAACATAAATTCATGCACTTTCAATCAAGCATCTAAAACATCGACAACAAGAGTTAAATAAAATAGATAGGTAAAATCAAAATAAAATACTAAAAGAAAATTATCATGAACACAAATCAAGAATTCAACAACGGAAAAGGGATATCAAACGAAATTGAACCCAAAATATCGGGAATCGGAATGCATAAAGGGGTAAATCTGACAATCAAAGCTCTTATCGCATTCATTCTGATATTGGTATTAATGATTCCGATGGCATTTATCGGTGAGTTGGTAAGGGAGCGGAGCTATCGACAAGAAGAGGTAAAAAGGGAGGTAAGCAGCAAATGGGCTACAGATCAGCGCCTGACTGGACCGATCCTCATTATCCCATATAAAGGCGATCCGGTCAAAGATAAAGAGGGAAAGATAATCGAATATGAGACCGACAATCTGTATGTTCTCCCCAATGATCTTAATATCAAAGGGATTATAACTCCTCATACTCGCCACCGAAGCATTTTCGATGTAACGGTATACCAGGCAGAGCTTAATATTTCAGGGAATTTCGATTCGCTCGATATAAAGAAATTGCAAATACCCGCTGAAAATCTCTACCTTAAAGATGCTCAACTCTACTTTGGATTAGACGATTTTCGCGGCCTCGAAGAGCAGTTGAGGATAAAGTGGGAAAATGATATTCTGGAGTTTACGGCCGGAACGCTCAATCCCGCATTTGTAAAGAACGGGCTCTATGCTCCGGTAACAATTACAACCGAAGATATTAGCCGGCAAATCGATTTTTCAATGAATGCAAAAATCAGAGGTTCCGAAGAGCTCCTCTTTACCCCTATCGGAAAGACAAACAGCACACATATCTCCTCTACATGGGCAAATCCCTCTTTTACGGGAAATTTTATACCTAATAACCCGGCAGATATCACACCGGAGGGATTTGAAGCCGACTGGAGTATTCTATATCTGAACCGAAACTATCCGCAGGTATGGAAAGATACAAGATACGATACCGAAGATTCTCAATATGGAGTATGTCTGCTCCAATCTGTAGACTCCTATGCAAAGACATTCAGAGCTCAGAAGTATGCAATCCTCTTTATCGCCCTCACATTCGCCCTCTATTTCTTTATCGAGATATTGCAAAAACGCAAAGTGCATCCGGTGCAATATGTATTGGTTGGAATCGCGCTGTGCCTATTCTACGTGCTACTACTCTCGGTCAGCGAATATCTGAGTTTCAACTTCGCCTATGTAATAGCAGCGCTTGCTACCATAATACTGATAACTCTCTACACAAAGAGCGCTTTTGTCAAATGGGGTGTGGCAATGTTGTTCGGAACGGTACTCTCCACACTATATCTCTTTATTTTCATCCTTATTCAACTAGAAGACAAAGCGTTGTTGTTCGGAAGTATCGGCCTCTTCGCCGTTCTTACCATAGTTATGTACTATTCGCGCAAAATCGAATGGTACGGGCAGAGTAACTAAATAATCCGCCTGCTCTCTAACCATTTCGTGCCGGATAAAACAGGCTTATTTCAGAAGAGGGTGTATCACAATGATTTCACCCTCTTTCTATTCGGATACCTATCCGAGCATCAACACGAATATTCAGCTCTCGGAAAGTTAATTTCTATTTTGAGACAGCCTCTTCTGTCTTTGCATAGCAGCAAATGCGATTTTGTCCATCTCTTCGACGATAGACCTATATCCAAAAAATAGCACTCTTATTGCTACTTTAATAAATAAATCCCATTTTTGTAACAGCCATTAAGATAATGGTGATTAAAGGCTAAACCTAAAAGCCGCAAAGCTCGTTGGACCAATTATAAAACTTAAATCTCACCGCAGAAATGAAACCTAAACTATTACTCTACCTCTTTGCCTGCATAGCCATATTTAGTGCCACCTCCGTACAGGCTCAGGAACTCCTTAAAGAATACACACAGGCACGGCGCTTTGCACCTGCAAATGCAGAGCAACTTCTTTTCTCCTATACCATAACGCCAAATTATTTTAAAAACAGCCCCAAGTTTTGGTACGAATATAAGACGAGCGAAGGCACCAAGTGGTACGTTGTCGATCCCGATTTTAAAAGTAAAAATCTGCTCTTCGACTTAGACGAGATTGCGGCGCAGATTACCGAGATCGTGAAAGACCCATTTACGGCGCAACAGCTTCCCATAAACGGCCTTAGACTTTCGGACGACGACAAGACCTTCACCTTCAATATTCGGTCATCTGTAAAGCAAACTTTCTACTTCTCTTACGACTATCCTTCGCGCAAACTGACATGGAGCACCGAGAGGCCGGCAGATAGGAGTGCGCGTTGGGCGACCCTCTCTCCCGATAAGGAGTGGGCTATCTTTGCAAAGAACCTTAACCTCTATATGATCAGCTATACCGATTATGAGAAGCTTCAAAAAGATCCTAAGGACAAGTCGGTCGATGAAATTCAGCTAACTACCGACGGGGTTGAGTTCTTCGGGTACGGAATGCCCCGCAATATATTAAATACAGATACCCTTTCGACCACTACCCGCAGTGCCGTTCAGGGGAACTGGTCGCCAGACGGACGCTACTTCGTTACAACGCTTACCGATCAGCGCGCAGTGAAGGATCTTTGGGTAATCAACTCTATCGCCCAGCCGCGCCCTACATTGGAGACCTACAAATATCAACTGCCCGGCGAAAGCGAATCCCCCATCCCCCATATCTATCTATTCGATACCGACACAAAGAGCCGAAGAGAGATAAAGGCAGATGCGTTCAAAGACCAAACTATCTCTTTAGCCTCAAATCCAAGAGAAGGGGATAACAGCACCCGTATCTGGATGGGTGATAACTCGGGGTTTTTCTTTACCCGCGTCAGCCGTGACATGAAACGCGTAGATATCTGCTCATACTCCGTAGCCGAAGACTCTGTAAAGCCTATAATTGAAGAGCGGCTCAACACATATATCGACTCCCGTCCTTTGGCCATAAGCGACAACAAAAACGAGCTTATACACTGGAGCGAAAGGGACGGATGGGCGCACCTCTACCTGTATGATACCAACGGCAATCTGAAAAACAGAATAACAAAAGGGGCATGGCATGTAGACCAGATCGTGAACGTAGACAGCAAAGCCCGTACAATCTATTTCTTAGCAAACGGAAAGGAGAAGGATGATACCACCCCCTATTACGAACATCTCTACCGTGTGGGATTTGACGGGTTGGAACTGAAGCTCGTTACTCCGGGAGACTACTTCCACCTGATATATATGGATAAATCGTGCAAATATGTGGTGGACAACTATTCGCGGGTAAACACCATCCCCGAGACGGCGCTCTACGACAACAAGGGCAACAAGTTGATGGATCTCGAAAAGAGCGATTTTTCACAACTGACCCTTGCAGGGTATAAGTTTCCGGAGCCATTCACGGTAAAGGCGGCAGACGGAGTGACCGACCTCTACGGAATAATGTACAAGCCCTTTGACTTCGACTCAACAAAGGTATATCCGATAATAAATTATGTCTATCCGGGCCCGCAACAAGAGGGTACATACTTCCGTTATATCCCTATGAATCCGCGTACAGACAGATTGGCCCAGGCAGGGTTTATTGTCGTATGCGTAGGACACCGGGGAGGCCATCCGAGTCGCTCGAAATGGTATCACAACTACGGCTATGGCAATCTGAGAGATTATCCGATGGCTGACCATAAATCTGCAATAGAGCAACTTTGCGACAGATATAAATATATGGATATTAATCGTATAGGCATCCACGGCCACTCGGGTGGCGGTTTTATGTCCACTGCGGCAATGCTCCTCTATCCCGATTTCTTCAAAGTAGCTGTCTCCTGTGCCGGAAATCACGACAACAATATATACAGCCGCTCGTGGAGCGAAAGACACCACGGAGTGCAAGAGATCACAGACGATATGGGGAACGTAGAGTTCAAGATAAAGGTACCCGTAAACCAAGACCTGGCACAAAACTTAAAGGGGCATCTGCTGCTCATACACGGAGAAATCGACAACAACGTACATCCGGCCAACACTATAGTTGTGGTAAATGAACTTATAAAGGCAGGGAAACGCTTCGATATGCTTACAATACCGGGCTCCCGCCACCATTTTGAGGAGTATAACGAATACTTCTATTGGAGAATGGTCGACTACTTCTCGGAACACTTAAGGGGTAGCAGCGAAAAAAGTATCGATATAAAAGATATAAAACTCGGCAACTGGTTTCAGGGATATCAAGATTAGATATATCCTATGGGAATAATATCCACCTCCCGATTCAGAGGCTACGGCTTTTCATACAGGTATACGACTAATTTGCAATTATATTGCAAATTAGTCGTATATTCTTACGAAAACGCTCGAAATCAACACTCTATTTTTCGTGCTTATAGCAAGAAATAAAACCTATTAGTTGCTTTAAGTAGTACTTTTTTCATATTTATAGCAAGAAATAAAACTTATTAGTTGCTTTAAGTGGCGCTTTTTTGTATATTCGCATAATAAAAACTAAGCTCATGGCAAAAATTATTGGTCGGACAGCTGAAATAGCAGCGCTTAAAACATATTTAGAGTCAGATAAGCCGGAATTCGTTGCCGTTTATGGCCGTAGGCGTGTTGGAAAAACATTCTTAATCAGAGAAGTTTTTAACCATAATTTCGATTTTTACATAACCGGCCTGGCTAACACCGGACTTCGGTCACAGTTACGAAATTTTAATATTGCATTGCAAAAGCATGGAGATACCCCTTATGCACAAGCATCTTCGTGGATTGACTCTTTTGAGCAGCTAAAACATCTTTTGGAGTCTTCGACAAACAGGGGAAAAAAGGTCATCTTTTTGGATGAACTTCCCTGGATGGATACGCATAGATCTGATTTCATCACAGCCTTAGAACACTTCTGGAACGGATGGGCCTCTTCAAGATCGGATATACTACTTATTGTCTGCGGCTCTGCTACCTCATGGATGATAAATAAGCTGATCAAAAATCGCGGTGGACTACACAATCGTGTCACCCATCGTATATCCTTAGAGCCGTTCACTCTGGGAGAGTGTGAAGCCTATTACAAAGAGCATAATATTGTAATGAACCGTTATCAAATGCTTGAAGCATATATGATATTTGGAGGAATCCCGTACTATTTAAGCCTGATGCATAAAGGACTGAGCCTTGTCCAAAATGTAGATATGTTATGTTTTACCCAAAACGGTGCATTGAGCGATGAATTTAAAAATCTGTATTCCTCCTTATTCAAACATTCGGAAAACCATATTAAAGTAATAGAGGCTATTAGCAAAAAAAGAACCGGGCTAACAAGGGGAGAGATTGTACACACAGCAAATCTGCTCAATGGAGGCGGATTGACAAAGATACTCGAAGAGTTGGAACAGTGTGGTTTTATTCGTAAATATAACTCCTTTGGAAAAAAGAGCCGCTCACAGCTACACCAGCTAGTCGATTTTTACACCCTTTTTTATCTAAACTTTATCCGAGACAACCTCTATGGCGACGAACACTACTGGTCAAACTCCATAGATTCCGGAGAGCATCGCGCATGGAGCGGTTACGCATTTGAGCAAGTCTGCATGATGCATCTGAAACAGATTAAAACCAAACTGGGAATCAGCGGAGTTCTCTCTCATGCCTCGTCGTGGAGAGCCACAAGCGATAAACATGGTGCGCAGATCGATCTGCTGATAGAGAGAAACGACCAGGTAATCAATCTCTGTGAAATGAAATTTGCCAATGCCGAATTTATCATAGATAAAAAGTATGACGAAAATCTCAGAAACAAGAGAGAACTATTTGCATATGAGACAAAAACCCGCAAGGCAATTCACATTACAATAGTTACAACTTACGGCGTTAAACCGAATGAATACTCCGGGTTTATACAATCAGAGGTCAAAATGGATGACCTCTTTACTCAACTTTAGTTCCCGAAAACGAGAGCGGAAACGACCCAGATATCATTGGCTGAATATTAATTTCGCACACCATTGAGAATGTCAGATTTTGGAGAGTTACAGAGCCGTCCAGGTCGTTCATCTCGATATTCGTATATGGGCCGCCCATTGCAATAGGGGTAATATTATCTCCCGATAACGAATAGCCCGTGCTAATATCGGCTGTGGTAATTCCGGGAACCGTAACATTCAAAGACATCGGCATAGTAGGGGCAAACTTAACGGCAACCATATCCAAGTCGATAACTTCTCCCTCTTTTACCTTTATCTTCATTGTAACATTCTCCTGCTCATGATATGCATTGCCCCCGGCATCGAGTATGGTCATCTTCCCAACATAAGAGCCATCCTCTATAACAGGAACTTCGGGTTTCTTGTCTTTCCCGCAAGCTACAACGAATATGGCTACAACAGCCAGCAGCACCATTACTTTTAATGTTTTCATTTTCAACTATTTTATTATTAAGCTATTATCTCTCATTCATAAGCCGTATATTTTCATCTCATATGGCTCTCTTTTTATATTCATATACCATTTTCTATTCTGCTCCTGTCTTTATTATATTATGCTATTTCGATTATATGCTAATACTCAGCGTTATCCCCATCTGCATCGGCTTGCCGCGCTGAACAAATGAGTTGCCTACAGATTTGAAATAGAATGTGTTGAACTTTGTCTCCGTCAGATTTTTACCCCACAAGCCGAATGAATATTTGCCTAAGTTCCATATTATGGAGGCTCCAATTTGTCCGTAGAGGGGTTGCGAAAGGGTGTTGCTCTCGTTCCAGTATACCTTGCCGACTCCGCGCCAATCTGCCTGAACAACAATATTGTCCGCCACTTTGCTATTTAAATCTATCTTGTACTCACATCCAAGCAGTATCGTATTTTGAGGGGCGTAAGGTATATAGTTGCCTGAATAATCTGCATTGCCGTCATCATACTTAAGAAACCGCGCATTGGTGTGTCCCCAGCTTCCCGTAAGCAGCAGATTATTATAGCGATAATCCACCGACACCTCCGCTCCGTAACTGCGAGTGTGTCCGGCATTGGACATAAGTCTGCCCGTTCCGTTACCCGGAGGAAATACGGTAAGCTGCTGATTGCGGCAATCTATATAGAACAGAGATATATCTGCATTGAGTCTGTTGTTTAATAGGCGCAGATGAGCCCCTGTTTCGTAGTTCCAGCTATATTCGGGTTTGTAAGATATCGCTTTCGAGGGATCGTAACCCAGGCCGATATCGTCAAAGTGTATTCCAAGGTCATCCATAAGGTCGTTCATCATCTTGTTCTGGAGCAGGTCGGAAAATATTTGTGTGTTAAACCCGCCCGCCTTATATCCGCGCGATACTATCGCATATAGAGAGCCCTCTTTAAGGCGGTAAGTTGCAGCGAGGCGAGGCATGAACTCAAAGTAAGATTTGCTCTCTTCGCCCTTCATTGTAACCGGCAACAGTTTATATTGCGGCATGGTAAGGGTAAATCGGTAGTGTATGTCGGCGAAGTTGTAGTAATCTATCGATGTATTCTCAAAATCGAATCTGACACCCCGCGGTAAACTCCCAGTGGTCGAGACTGTATGTTGATTGATGGTATAACGAGGCGCCGTATGCGGGGAGCTTAAAGATGCTCTCTATCGGAAACTCTCTCTCCTCTATCAACAGGTCGGCATTCGGGAAGATAGTATGGATACCATCATTGGCGTTGGTCAATATAAGGCGGTCTATCCCATCACTCTTAAATAGTACGGGAGCATCCATTGAAATATGTTTATAGAAGCCGAAGGCGCCGCTCACCCATTGCCACGCCTTATCGCTCTCCGACTTTATCACAAACTCCTGTGTTACGGCATTCTCGGTTTGGGATTGCCTGATGGTAAACATCGATGCACGAGTGAAGTCCTGGTCGAGAACCATGTTGTCGTTCGTATATTGGTAGCTGGT
>JGI996J12353_1000348_pt1 | contig 11815 bp, 10 predicted proteins | sample IntmicLarv5ML5BL_FD_12353 | JGI IMG/M metagenome (IMG submission 12353) | reverse complement strand
GAGCGACTTTTGAAGGAGCTTGAGGCGAAGAAATATTCGCTGATTGTCTTGAATTTTGCCAATGGCGATATGGTCGGGCATACCGGATTTTATGAGGCTGCTGTGAAAGCAGTGGAAACTGTAGATGCTTGTATCGGAAAAGTTGCCGATGCTCTGATTGCAATGGGTGGGCAGGCGCTGATTACTGCCGATCATGGCAATGCAGAAGAAATGGCTGCATCTGATGGTAGTCCCTGGACGGCTCATACAACAAATCCGGTGCCACTCATTTTGGTATCGGAAACTTACAAAAAGGTGAAGCTTCGAGATGGTATTTTGGCAGATATTGCGCCGACGGTGCTGGATTTGGCAGGGATAAATATCCCGGAAGCGATGACGGGAAAATCTTTGGTGGAAAAATAGGAGGATTATTTAAATGACAACGATTGTAGATGTATATGCACGAGAAATACTGGATTCCAGGGGAACTCCGACTGTTGAGGTAGAGGTCGTTTTAGATAGCGGCGTGGTAGGTCGCGCGGCAGTTCCTTCCGGCGCATCAACCGGTATCCATGAAGCGGTTGAGCTTCGGGATGGTGACAAAGACCGTTATTTGGGCAAAGGTGTTTTGCAGGCGGTAAAAAATGTCAATGAGATTATCGCTGAAGAGCTGATTGGCTCTAACGTGTTTGAGCAAGTGGAAATTGATGAGTTGCTGATTGAGCTGGATGGCACACCGAATAAAAGTAAATTGGGAGCCAATGCGATTTTGGGTGTTTCCATGGCCGTAGCGAAAGCGGCAGCGGAAGAGCTTGGAGTATCGCTTTATAAATATTTGGGAGGCTTTGGAGCTCGTGAACTTCCGGTGCCGATGATGAATATTTTAAACGGTGGCGAGCACGCAGATAACAACGTAGATATTCAAGAATTTATGGTACTTCCGGTAGGGGCGCCTTCTTTTAGAGAGGCTCTTAGAATGGGTACTGAGGTCTACCATGCACTAAAAGCAGTGCTAAAAGCCAAAGGTCTGTCGACTGCTGTGGGCGATGAGGGCGGATTTGCACCGGATTTGGGTTCTAATGAAGAAGCGCTTCAAGTGATTATGGAGGCGATTGAAAAAGCCGGATATAAAGCAGGGGAAGAGATTTTCCTTGGTATGGATGTGGCTTCCACGGAATTTTTCCAAGACGGGAAATACAGCCTAGACGGTAAAGAACTGACTGCGGATGAACTGATTGCCTACTATGAATTTTTGGTGGAAAAATATCCGATTATCACGATTGAAGATGGAATGTCTGAAGATGATTGGGCAGGCTGGAAAACTCTGACCGAGAAATTGGGCAAGAAAATCCAATTGGTCGGAGATGACCTTTTCGTAACCAATACGGAGCGTCTGGCTGAAGGTATTGAAAAAGGAATCGGCAATTCGATTTTGGTAAAAGTAAATCAAATCGGTACATTGACCGAGACTTTTGCAACTATGGAGATGGCAAAACGTGCGGGCTATACCTGTGTGGTCTCCCATCGAAGCGGTGAAACGGAAGATGCGACCATCGCTGATATTGCAGTAGCAGTAAATGCCGGGCAAATCAAGACCGGTGCGCCGGCTCGAACTGATCGGGTCGCCAAATACAATCAGCTTCTTAGGATTGAGGATGAGCTTTGTGATTCCGGTACTTATCAAGGGCTTAAAGTGTTTTATAATCTGAAGAAATAAAATCTTCTTAAATGGGAGAAATTTAGATTTTCATTGCCAAAAAATTGTTTTCCTGTTAATATAGATAAGTCAGGCTGGATTGGCGTAAAGCGGTTCAAAGTCGAAGTATTTGGAAGTGGACAGGAGTGAGTTCTCGGATGAGTAATTTAGCAGATTTTGCGCCATATTTAATGGTGTTGGACGTGATTATTGCAGTATTGCTGGTTATCGCAATTGTACTGCAACCGAGCAAAGGTAATGGAATGGGCAGTATGTTTGGCGGAAGCAATGATTTTATGGGCTACCGAGGGCAAGGCTTAGAGGGATTGCTTGAAAAAGCAACGATTTATTTGGCTATAAGCTTTGGGTTTATTAATTTGGTGTTGGCTCGCATTGCAGTTGGCTAGTGAAGGAAAACATAAAGAAGTTCGTGCTTTTGCATGGGCTTCTTTTTATTTTGCTTTGAGGAGAAGAAGAAATGATACAGGAAAATGACTGGGGGATTGGACCGGAGGCTTTTTTTTTGGAAGGAACGTCAAATGTAGCGATACTGATGCTTCATGGCTTGACTGCCTCGGCGGCAGAAATGCGGCTTCTGGGAGATTTTTTCCACGCAAGAGGCTATACAGTATGGGCGCCTCTTTTGCCGGGTCATGGAACTAGCCCGGAGGATCTTCAGGAAAAGACTTATCAGGATTTTATTCGGTCGGCTTTGGAAGGTCATGACCGGCTGAAAGAATATAGGGGAGTCGAAAAAGTTTATATTGTTGGGCAGTCAATGGGCGGTTTGCTGGCTCTTTATCTGGCTGAAAGAGGGTTGGGCGATAAGATTGTCGCTTTGGCGGCGCCGGTCTGGATTCATCAGTCATTAGGGGAGTTTTCTCGGATTCTTCATCATGTGAAGCCTTACACAGAGCGCCGAAAAAAGCCGTTTCGGTTTGACGGGAGGTTGATTTATCCGGGCTATTCTAAAATGCCATTGAAAACTGTGGCGAGCACTTGGGAGCTTCGGAAAGAGGTTTTAGAAAAGTTGGCGGATATTACTCAGCCGTTACTGCTGATTTACTCGGATACAGAGCATACGGTGAAGTCGGAAAGTGCGGATTTTATTGAGGAAAATGCGATAAATAGTAAAGTTCGTCAGGTAAGGCTGAATAATTCCGGTCATACGATTACCTTAGATAAGCAGAGGGAGAGGGCATTTCAAGAGATACTTGAATTTTTTGAAAACGATTGAAAAGAAAGGAGGGAAAGAGATGAAAACAGGAAAGAAAAAATTAGAAGAAAAAATTCTTCGCTATTTAAAAGAGAGAGAAAGTAGGCCACTTAGCGAAAAAAAATTAAAGGATGCGATTCGCTTGGGGGCAGAAGAGCAGGAATTTTGGGTGGAGTTAATCGATCGCCTTTTGAAAGAGGGAAAATTGATTCGAACCCGAAGTAATTTGCTGGGTGTACCGGAGCAGATGAATCTGGTAGCGGGGCGACTTTCCGCTTCGGCGAAGGGCTTTGGCTTTGTGATCCCCGATGATGAGGTCGGGAATGATGTATTTATTCCGCCGGCGGATTTGGGCGGTGCGATGGATGGGGATCGAGTAATTTGCCGGGTGAATCGAAGCAGCTCATTTCGTCGTAAGGGGCGCGAAGGGGAAATTATCCGCATTTTAGAGCGGGTTCATACCCATGTGGTAGGTACTTTTTCGATAGCTGGTGCGTATGGTTTTGTGACTCCGGATGAAAAGAAATTGGGGCTGGATATTTTTGTTCCCGAAAAGGGGGTTGGCTTTGCGGCTCATGGGGATAAAGTGATTTTGGAAATTATCCGATGGCCGGAAAAAGGACGTTCTGCCGAAGGGGTTATTATTGACGTTTTGGGGCGAGCCGACGATCCGAAAGTTGCGATGGAGTCGATTATTTTTCAATATGGAATCGCTCAGAATTTTTCGGCGGCGGTATTGGATGAGGCAGAGCAAGTACCTCAAGAGGTGCCGGAGCAGGCGAAGAAGGGGCGGCATGATCTCAGGCATCAGCCGATTGTGACAATTGATGGCGAGGATGCTCGTGATTTGGATGATGGGGTGTATGTAGAGAAAATCGGCAATGGCGAGTATTTGTTAGGCGTTCACATTGCTGATGTGAGCTATTATGTAAGACCCGGCTCAGAGCTGGATAAGGAGAGCTATGAACGGGGAACCAGCGTGTATTTTCCGGATCGGGTAATTCCGATGCTACCGAAGGAGATTTCCAATGGAATTTGCAGCTTGAATGCGGGAGTAGACCGGTTGGCTTTTTCTTGTGAGATGGTCATTGATAAAAAAGGGAAAGTAAAAAGCTTTGAGATTTTCCCGGCTTTGATTCGGGTAGCTCGACGCTTGAGCTATACTCAGGTGAGGCGAGCTCTGGTGGATAGTGAGGAAGCGATTCAAAAGGAGCTGGCGGATTTTATGCCGATGCTTCATCTGATGGCGGAGCTTTGCGAAATTTTAAAAACCAAGCGGCTTCGTCGGGGTGCGATCGACTTTGATTTTCCGGAAGTGAAGGTCAAGGTGGATGAAAAGGGAAAAGCAATCGGCATTGTGAAGCGGGAGCGTAACCTTGCGGAATCAATCATTGAGGAATTTATGCTGGTCGCCAATGAAACAGTAGCTCAATATATGGATGAACGAAAGATTCCTTTTGTTTATCGGGTGCACGATAAACCGTCATCGGAGAAGATGACGGAATTTGATGAGCTTTTGCACGGCTTTGGTCATCGACTTTCCGGAAAAGCGGAAATTCAGCCGAAGGATTTGCAGGAAATTCTGGTAAAAGTGAAAGGTGAGCCGGAAGAACGACTTCTCAGCACTGTGATGCTTAGGTCTTTGAAGCAGGCGGTATATCAGGCGGAAAATTCCGGACACTTTGGTTTGGCGGCTGAATATTATACTCATTTTACTTCGCCAATTCGCCGTTATCCGGATTTGATGGTGCATCGGCTTTTGAAGAGCCAATTGAGTATCAAAGCCGGTGAGGCGACCAAGCAAGAGAAGAGCCTGGAATATCTGGCCAAGGCGACCAAGCACGCATCGGAGCAGGAACGGAATGCCGCTCAGGCGGAGCGGGAGGCAACAGACCTTAAAAAAGTGGAGTACATGACTCAATTTGTGGGAGATGAATTTGACGGGTTTATTTCCGGCGTGACGGCCTTTGGCATTTTTGTGGAGCTGGAAAATGGCGTGGAAGGCCTTGTGCGGATTTCCCAGATTAATGATGATTATTATCAATATTTTGAGCGAGAGTGGCGGTTAATCGGCCAACGAACCGGACGACAATTTCGGCTGGGCGACTCGCTTAAAGTGCGGCTGATTAAGGCGGCACCGGAAGAACGGCAATTGAATTTTGAGTTAGTGGATGATGAGAAAAAAGAAAGGCCTAAAGGGCGGATAATTTCATCAGCTGTGTCCGAGCGACCGAAGAAGAAAAGCGCATCTAAGAGCCAAGGAGCGATGCAACGGAGCAAAACTGGTACTTCTGCTCCCAAGGAAAAGAGCGGAAGCGGGAAGAAGAAAAAATCGAAAAATCCCTTTTGGAAGACCCTAAAGAAAAAAAGTAAAAAGTCTTAAAGGAAGGCGAATCGTAATGATATTCAGAGGGCAATTGTTTTCTAAGATGCTGGAGATGGACACACCGGTCACGATTGTGGCGCCGACGAATTTGAAGAAAAAAGAAGGGCAGAAGATTGTCTACTTGCTTCACGGAATTTGCGGTGACGCCAATAGCTGGGTGGACTATACTCGGCTTCCGGTGTATGCCAATGAGCATGAGTTCATTTTTGTGCTCCCATCAGCAGGACGAAGCTTTTATACGGATATGCGATTTGGGCAGAAGTATTTTTCCTATGTGGTGGACGAGCTACCGGAAATTTGCGAAAATTTGCTCCGGATATCAACAGTGCCGGAAGACACGATCATAATCGGTGGCTCCATGGGCGGCTATGGTGCCCTAAAAGCCGCTTTTGCCAGGCCGGAAAAGTTTGGCTATTGCTGTGCTTTGGCATCAGGTAGCCTTTTTATGAAGGAATGGCTTGAAGAAGTCCAAAGTGACAAGGCAAAGGCAAGAGGTTTTTATGGGCAAATGATTAGTGATTTAGAAGGAATGTTTGGAAGTGACTTAGCTTTTAAGGAAGAAGACGACCTTCTGGCAATGGCGAGAAAAGCAGAGAAGAGCCCAATTAAACCGAAAATCTATATGTCTTGTGGCAGTCAGGATTATCTGCTAGGATTGAATCAGCGTTTTGCCGAGGAAATAAAAAAACTAAGCTACGATTACACCTACGAAGAATTTAAAGGGGTTCATGATTGGTACTTTTTTGATAAAGCCCTGAAAAAATCACTGGAGTGGGTAAGCGGGAAGTAATTTTCAATTAATAAAGAAAGTGAGAGTGAGGGCATGGCCAGTCCGAAAATAAAAAAAGATCCCAACCGCACATTGGCTGAGAATCGCAAGGCGCGCCATGATTATCATATCCATGAAACCTATGAAACCGGTATGGTATTGACGGGAACGGAAATTAAATCCCTTCGAGGTGGTCGGGCAAATCTTTCCGATAGCTATGCCCATGTGAAAAATGGCGAACTTTGGCTGGTTGGCTTTCATGTGAGCCCTTATGAGCAGGGGAATATCTTCAATGGCGACCCGATGCGAACCCGAAAGCTCTTGATGCACAAAAATGAAATTTTGAAGCTCTACGGGCAGAGCCGGGAAAAAGGCTATACATTAGTGCCTCTTAAAATCTATTTAAAGCGGGGAATGGCAAAACTTTTACTGGGTCTTGCCAGTGGTAAAAAGAACTACGACAAACGGCAGGACTTGGCAACGAAAGATGCCAAACGAGAAATGGAAAGAGCCTTTAAAGAAAGAGGCAGAAGCTAGAATCCGCAGGGAATCTGGCGAAATTAAGAATTTTAAGGTATAATTAAAGTCTGGGCAAAAAGCCCAATTGAATATGGGGGCGTACTGGTCTTCGACAGGGGTCGCGGCGGCATCGCAAGCGAGCCGGGGTTCCATCAGCCCGTAAAACGGTGGAATTTGCTTAATTGCAAAAAATGATTTTGCTGTAGCAGCTTAATTGACTGTTACCGTCTAAGTCTCCTTTGTCTGTAGGGAGTCTCAAGGCGTCATTTATACGGACTACCGACTCAGCATTCTTTGCGGCTGAATTGGGAAAATAAAGTAGAGATACGATTTGACTCGGGTGTCTGTTCTCAATGAAAATCGGAAATTTTTAAAAACAGACTGCGCTCGGAGAAAACGTTGTGACTGTACCTCTGGACAGGGGTTCGACTCCCCTCGCCTCCACCAACACTTATGCCTACATTTGTAGGCTTTTTCGTAATTTTGACACAAAACAGTAGTTTGTACAGTAGATGGGCAGGTGAATAAAGGATATAGGAGGTAGTGAAGTATGAGCAAGTTAATGAATGCGGTCAAGAAGAAAGATATGGCTGCTGTTAGGCAGTTGGTGTCTGAGGGGCAGAACCCGAATGTATCTGTAAAATTGTATGGGGAAAATACAAATCCATATAACTATGCTGTGGTGTGTAGTAATTGGTGTGGCAAGGTGTCTGATGAATTGTTGGAGGTTGTAGAATTTTTAACGCCACACATGGAAGGGCATTATTTTGAAGGTCTTGAGGGAACGGAATTTAACGGTCATCTATTTTACAGCTCTTATTTTGGCAATCTGATGTCACTTGCAAAGAGTATCGGAGAGTTTGATGTAGTCATTGAGGCAATGCTTAGAGGTGGATATCCATTTGATAAAGATCCGAATTTTGGACGCTACATTGGAGATGTGAGCTTTTCGCTTGCTCAGAAAATGTTAGAAAAGTTTGGCACAGATGATGGTTCTTCGGTATGTTCCGCAGTAGAATCCGGCAATGCTGAATTGGTGATTTATCTGCTTGAACAAGGAGTTTCGCCCAATCAACCGATTTATAGTTCAAACGGAGCTCAGACAGTTGCACTGGTCTCGGCTATCCTGAGGGGAAATATAGATATTGTGGAAAAGCTTCTTGCTGCAGGAGCCGACCCGAAAATTAAGGATACCGGATATGATAAAGATGCTTTCGAAATGGCGGAGGAAACTAAGCGTCAAGAAATCATTGGTCTTCTTCAAGCGGTAAAATAGCTTTGAATTTAATAAAAAAGAACCTCTTGATTGGCGCTCGAGCATGATGCCTTGCCAGATCAAGAGGTTCTTTTTTGTGTGAGGGGATAATAAAAAGAGTTATGTGACGTCCGAGCCCTTACTGGATAAAGGTAAGGTGTTGCCCCTTCGACATTTTCACGGCGACTCTTTAGTGTGTATTATAAAGGGGCGATTTCTAATGATCAATGAGAGTACGTGTTTAGGTGCTTTAGTTGAAAAGGCGGTTGTAGTTATTTTGCTTTGTTTGTTCTTTGGCACGGTCGCTTCTTTCAATGGCACCATCAATGTAATCATTACTGAGGAGAGAGATGGCTTTTATATCGGTGGATTTATATGAAACTATTGTGGTTGGTAATAAATAGCAATATTCTCCATTAGAGGCGAGGACTGGTTAGAAGTGTGAATTGGCGATAATTATGTGGGGGTGATTTTTTTGAAGGGAAATTCATTTTTTTAGGGAATATTGTTTTATAGTTGTCAAAAATTCTGAAAAAAAGATGAGGGGGATGGGGTAAAAGTGAAACACGTTTATGAAGGGAAAACCAAAGGTGTTTACGAACTTGAGGATGGAAATTTTCTGCTGAAGTTTAAGGACGATGTAACCGGTGAAGATGGGAAATTTGATCCCGGTGCGAATACGGTGGGGTTGTCGATTGAGGGAATGGGCAAAGGTGGTATTCGTTTGACGGAATTTTTCTTTAAAAAAATCGAAGCGGCAGGTTATCCGACTCATTTTGTAAGTGCTGATGTGGAAAATTCAACGATGATTGTGAAGCCCGCAACGATTGTTGGTAAAGGCTTGGAAGTGATTTGTCGTTTTCGAGCGGTGGGAAGTTTTTATCGAAGATATGGCGAGTATGTGGAAGAGGGGCTACCTTTGGATTCTTTTGTGGAAGTGACTTTGAAAGACGATGATCGCCAAGATCCGCCAATCTCGAAAGATGCTCTGGGGATGCTGAATTTGCTGACTGCTGAAGAATATGAAACTTTAAAAGAATTAACTCAGAAAATCAGCGGTATCGTGAAAGAGGAGCTTTTGAAAAAAGGTATAGAACTCTATGATATTAAATTAGAATTTGGTAAGGTAAATGGAAAAGTGACTCTGATTGATGAAATTTCCGGCGGTAATATGAGGGCTTATAAAGATGGGCAAATCGTTGAGCCTTTAGATTTGGTAAAATTAGTTGTCGGCTAAAAGAGAATGAAAAAATGAGCTACAAGTATTGTAGCTCATTTTTTTTTGGTCATTGATGGATAATCACATTCCTTGGGCGTCGCTTTCAGCTTGTCAATCGCTAAGGCATTGATGGAAATCTTTAGGACTAGATTCATTGTTCGCCTATGGTTTTAATTCACACCATACCTTTGACTAAGCCCTGTCTGCGCCTATAGCTTGCCAGTTGCCAAGGCAGTGATGAATTTCCTACACATCTTTCTGTGTTGCTTTGCTCCTTGAAAATAGTAGTCAAGTCACGCTGCGATACTCCTCGCCGAGCGATTTACGTTTCGCTAGTGCTCGCATTTGCCGAGGTTTGTTTGTCCTGCGCGCTTTTCAGTGTCACTACGCTTCTTTAAAGAAGGCAGTCAATCCACATTTTTCGAGAAGTTTTTTTGCTTCTACATATTGGGCGATGCCAAGGGCGACTTGCTTGGCATCTTTCATGGCTCGGACAACGGTTGCGGGGCCGTGGACTACATCGCCGCCGAAGAACACGCCTCGTTTTGTGGTCATGCCGAAAGGGGTGTCTTGTCTTTTGAGTAATCCGGTTTCGGTGACTTCAATGCCTTTTGTGGTACTGATGATTCGGGCGGCGGGGCGTTGACCGATGGCGAGGATGATTTTATTTGCTGAAAATAAGGTTGTCGGTGGGGCGATGTCGGGTTCAATCGGCTCAAGGGAGGTACACTCAAGGGCGGTGACTTTTCTACCCCCATGAAAGCGGAGCGGATTTTGAAGCGGGAAGAATTGGATGCCTTCTTCTTTGGCGGCGAGGACTTCTGAGGGGAGAGCCGGGAAGTCGGCTTCGGATTCCCTGGCGATAATGCTGACGGTCGCGGCATGGTTGCGTTGGGCAGTGCGGGCGGCATCGATAGCGACATTGCCGGCGCCGATGACGACGACGTGATCGCCTTCTTGGATGGGGATTTCGTCAGGGTCGACGCTGCCTTGAAGGGCGAGGGTCGTGATTTGCAAAAGGTAGGTGGCTTCGATGATACCGCGCAGGTGCTTGCCTTCGATATCCAGGGTCTTAGCGATGGAGTTGCCGGTGCCGATAAAGATAGCATCATAGCCCTCAGCCAGAAGGGCATCAATAAAGAGATTTTCGCCGACCGTAATACTGGTCTTGAATTCCACACCGAGTCGCTCGATTTTACGAATTTCTTTGCGAACTACGTCTTTGGGAAGTCGAAATTCCGGAATACCGTACATCAAAACACCGCCGGGCTCAGGTTGGGCTTCGAAGACGGTAACTTTAAAGCCTGCTTTGGCGAGATCACCGGCGACTGTGAGGCCTGCCGGCCCTGAGCCGATGACCGCAACAACTCCTTTGATTGTGCTTTTTGGAAGCGGAGTCAGCTCCAACTCACCATCCATATCGGCGATGAAGCGCTCCAGTTGACCAATGCGAATGGGTTTTTTCTGGGCACTGAGCACACAAGCCCCTTCGCATTGTTTCTCGTGAGGGCAGACCCTTCCGCAAACTCCCGGCAAATTACTTCGTTGGGCAATTACTGCGCTTGCCATGCCGATATTGCCATTGGCAAGTTCTCGGATAAAGTCGGGTATTTCATTGTCAATCGGGCAACCGGCGCGGCATTTTGGATTGGTGCAGGATAGGCAACGCTTTGCTTCGGTAACCGCTTCTTTAAAAGTCAATTCTTGCAGGTCATGGTTTCCCCATAATATTTCAGACATAGTATAGTCAGTCTCCTTTTTCTATGAATTATATAAACGTGAAGTATGAAAAATTCACCTTATATAATATCAAAGATTTGCGTAAAAATATACAATGTGAATAAACAAACGGACTTTAGCTTAATAGGCTGTGTTATGACTTCAACTCAGCACTTTTGAATTGACTACAAGCTTTCACGAAGCGGCATAGAAAGCGTTGTAGGACAAATTAAAGATTGTGCATAGCTGATATGTTTTGAGGAGGTCAGGATTTACAGCATTTTGATGCCCCAGTTTGATTTTGGAATAGAGTAGCTAGCGCATAAGCTTGCAATCATTAAGGACATTAATCAAACCTAATCATGCAAGAATCTGTTGCGCCAGCCATGCCGACCCGTAGCTCCTAAAGCGATTTGTCCCGAGTTATGAAAATAATTGCGAGGCGAAGTGGCGAACCGAGGTTGGGGGAATGGAAAATACAAATTCGGTTCAAAGTGTATCGTCGAAGCTCATTTTTAAACCGGGACACCAAAGAAAGGTATCGAGCTTGATCCATTTAATAGCACGGCTACGCACAGCAATTTGTAAGAGAAGCAACGGCTATGCGCAGAATCTAGCAAGTAAAAAAGCACTACTTTAAGAGTAGTGCTTTTAGCTTACAAAGGCTTAATGTAGATCTTAGCCTTTTTTGCTTCCTCGGCTTGCCGGGGAGTGATAATGCCTATTTTGGATTGACTGCCATATTCCCAGAAGTGTAGCGACGCAGGAATGTGTGCAGGAGGCCCATCGCTGCCTTGGCGATTGACGAACAGAGTGCGGTCAGAGCCTAGTCAAAGGGATGATTCATGTTACAAAGGCTTAATGTAGATCTTAGCCTTTTTCGCTTCCTCGGCTTGCCGGGGAGTGATGATGCCTATTTTCTTCATGGTATCCAAGACAAGCTCTTGTCTTTGTTTGGCAAGTTCCCAGTTTTCATGGGGGGAGTAGGCAGAGGGGGCGGGGAGGATGCCGACGAGGAGGGCGGATTCGGCGAGGGTCAGGATGGCGGGGGCTTTGT
>JGI996J12353_1000347_pt1 | contig 11878 bp, 6 predicted proteins | sample IntmicLarv5ML5BL_FD_12353 | JGI IMG/M metagenome (IMG submission 12353) | reverse complement strand
ATTGGTGTAGCAAAATCCCCAAACACTGTTGAGCCTGCCATGCTTGAAGCATGTGTCCGTGAAGAGCTGAACACAACCGCGACCAGAGTTATGGTGGTTACAGACCCTGTAAAAGTCAGAATTACTAACTTAGCGGATAACACCGTTATAGACGCCGAAATCGATAACAACCCGACAGTCGAAAACTCTGGCACACACAAAGCAAGCTTTAGCAATGAAATCTATATAGAACGCGACGACTTCGCCCTTGATCCGCCGCCGAAATATAATCGCCTAGTTGAAGGGGGCATGGTCAGGTTAAAGGGCGCTTATATTATTAAGTGCGAAAAGGCCAATGTAGATAAAGATGGTATCGTTACTGAACTACTCTGCACCTACATTACAGAAAGCAAGAGTGGTTCGGATACAAGCGGGCTAAAAGTTAAGGGAACTATTCATTGGGTGGACGCTAAAACCTGCGTGGATATTAAGATTAACGAGTATGCTCCGCTGATAAAAGCTGGGGCAATATTTGAGGGATCTTGGGACGGAGTATATAATGAGGACTCGCTAAAGATTTTTAATGGCAAGGGTGAGAAATTCTTGACCACTTTACACAAGGAAGCTCGCGTACAATTTATTCGCCGAGGCTATTATTTCCTGGTAGACAAAAGCGAAAAAAACATTGAGTTCAACCAGACAGTCTCGCTTAAAGATAGCTACAAGCTATAACTCAATCAAAGCCTTTAGTTTAATGCTAGCTATAAATAAAAACTCAAAAAAGTCCATAGTTTAAAGATGGCTAAAAGCTTTAAAAGACAACCGCATACCTTGCTGAAATACTTAAGTTCAATAAAACAAACTTAATTCAAAACCGCTAAATTTGCAAGCGGTTTTTGTTTTATGGAAAAAATCAAAAGATAGTACCACGGACTTACAAATTAATTGAACAAATAAATTGCCAATAAACCAATCTTTAATTTTATAAATACTATAAGGCGGTTGCTATTTCTACATAATTTGGTTATACTTTCACTAATATAATAAAAAGGACGAGAATTATGGAAAAATATGTTTTAGTTACTGGCGGAGCAAGTGGTATCGGACTCGCTATCACCACCCATCTTGCCGAGAACGGTTACAAGGTTTTTTGCACCGACATCAACCTCTACGGTGGAGAAGCAAACGATAACATCATACCTGTTATTATGGATGTTACTGATAACGCTAGCATTCAAGAAGCCTACAAGACTATAGAAAAACACACCGACACGCTACTAACCATTATAAATAATGCAGGCATTTTTGTTATGGATTCGATGATTGAAATACCAGAGGAGCAGTTTAAGAAAATTATAGATATCAATGTGTTTGGAATGTATCGTGTAAACAAAGCATTTCTTCCGCTACTCAAAGGTAATTACAGCCGTATAATAAATATCTCTAGTGAAGTTGCACAATATTCGTCACCACCATTCAATGCACCATACGTTGTGTCTAAATATGCCGTAGAAGCATATTCCGATGCATTGCGTCGCGAGCTCATGATGCTCAACATCCCTGTAATAAAAATTCGTCCAGGTGCACTTAAAACCAATATGCTCGGCAATGCAAACGAAAATTACGAGAAACTGGTTAAAAACACTAAACACTTTAAAGATTCTCTTGCAAGCATGAACAAGATGATGTCAAAAGAACTAAATAAAACCAACGACCCAAAACTTTTGGCTGAACTTGTTGAAAAAATAATAGGAAACAAAAAGCCTAAAATAGTCTACAAAATAGTTAACAGCAGGCAGCTTAAAAACATGGCAATGTTTCCAGAAAGAATTCAAGACAAACTCTACAAAATGGTGTTGACGCCAAAAAAGAAAAAATAGATTTTAGGCATATCACCTATATACGCACAAATGAATCAAAAAAGAACAAAAGGCTATGCGCTAGTCAAATTCACAAAAGCCGCATAGCGCATAGCCAGCATTTACAATAGAGCAAGATGTATGGCAGTTAACGCAATTTGTCACTATATTGCTTACAAGACACAATCTATTTTTAATAAAAAATGTTAGATGGAATAGAACTCTTATCAATCTAAAGATCGCCAAGCTTGTTACATTTTGTTAACGAGATTAAGCCACAGAGATATCTTCTGTGGCTTTTTGCTGTTCAATAAAAACGTTACAGTTTTAGTTAGATATGTGTTACTATATACTTTCTTTTAACCCTATTATTTAATTCTCCTGACTGTCGATGCCTTGTTAGTCATTTTAAGCTTTCTACGCGATTACTGTTAAAATGGAATCGTTCGCTAGCCTAACACAACATCAAGAATCATCATTATTACAAAGCCTATAGCAAAAAATATAATAGCAAGGTTTTTGCTGCTTTTTATCGCATCGGGAATAAGTTCGCTTAGTGTGACTCCCACCATTGCACCTGCACTCAAAGCAAGCAAAAACGGCATCAAATGAATTGCTAATGGAGCAAGTAGACAAGCGAATATAGCAAATACTGGCTCAACTATTGCTGAAAAAGCTCCACCCATAAAAGCAATGGGTTTTCTTATGCCATAGCTATATAACGGCAAGCTAACACCTGCCCCCTCGGGAAAATTCTGCATAGCAATCCCTAAAGCTAAAATCAACGCTCCTATTACAGTTGTTTGGCTGCCCTCAACAGATACTGAAGCAAAAGCCACGCCTACAGCCATGCCTTCTGCTATGTTATGAAATGTTACCGAAGCAAATAACAAAAAGGCTTGCTTTTTGTCCTTTGTTTTAAACCATGCCTTTCTCCTGTTTAACCCATCAACAGAAATATCGGTTGCTACAATAAGAATAGCCCCTATAAAAAAGCCCATGCTAACAACTAGCCAGCCTTTTCCGTAAACCTCATCCCCTAAATCTAAGGCTGGCAATATAAGGCTGAATATTGCTGAAGCAATCATCACGCCTGCGGCCAAAGCAAGGAAGCAGGCAAAAACCTTTTTATTGGGCTGCTTAAAAAAGAAAACTGCTGCAGCTCCTAAAGCAGTAACTAAAAAACATATGGTGCCTGCGATAGCTGTTTGAAGCAGAGGCGACAATAGCATGAAGAAAGATAATTCCATAATCTATACCTACTTACAGCTTATGGAATGGATGCAGATTTTGTTACTGGCATATAGCAATGGTGGGTAGCATGCGGTTTTATTTTAGTTGTTTATGCAAATGGAAATTGTACCTTATTACTAAATGAAAATGTTTGAATAGATAAAGCCCATCTTTTATTATAAAGACTCAATTGTTTCACGTGAAACAATCCCATGCCTCGGCAAAAGGTAAATCCAATCAATCCATCCTTGTAGCAAGACTTCAACCACGCCCTAAATTCATCTCCATTGTTTTAACTAAACAAAATCGCCCCAGCCAAGGTGTAAACATAGAACCACATTTTCTTGCCCATCCTCCTACAGCAAATACAATGAATCAAACGCAAAGGAAAGGTGAATGTTTCACGTGAAACACTTTTTGCTTCCTTACACATGTCGCCCCACTGGATTGGATAAATATGAACACAATTGTATCCGCATGCTGTGGCACAAATAACGCGTGGATTCGAAAGCAAGGTTATCCGAGCCTCGTCTAAGTACAATGCCTTCCGTTTAATTCAGCATTAGAGCAAACAGCAAAGCCTTACCAAGCTTGATCCAGGAATAAAATGCCTTGTGCTTGCTCCTTGTTTAAATCATTTTAATCAGACTACTAGGAGAAATGTCGCTCAGTCTGACCATTGTTTCACGTGAAACAATCTTGTACAGTGACACGCCTCACTCTTTTTCGCCTATATATTAAGGCTGTTTTATCAGAACCACTTCAGCGAGAAAAGAGGGCTTTCTGACACCGCGTACTGTTTCATGTGAAACATTTTCTATTCTCTCATGCACGCGTTACGCCCGCCCGTTCATCTTGATGCATAAACAAATGTGGGGGGGCATCTTTGCTGCCGAAGAAGACTTTGAGCGGCTCCTCATTCATCGCTACTGTCTAGCTGCACAATATAAGCAATTCATTGGAATACATTTTTGTTAAGCCCCCCCCCATATTCAGCCCCGCACCCCTTCCCTACACACCAAGCTTGCCCCTATCCAATAGCCCACAGGCGAGTGACTCCGCTAATCGTCCGACATTAGGGCTGCAAGTTGTCCGGCCAATTAATCTATTACATAAATAATATTACTCAAGGAGTTAGCCGATACAATAGCTACAGTTCATCCTTAAAAAATGACAACCTGTACTTTTAAGTCTTTCCCAATAGAATAAAATAATCAATGTGCCCGTTGGCCATTTCTAACAGCGCCTACCCTGCAAAAATCTTTGTTTAGACAGAATTTATCGAAGCAGACACCCTGTATGTCATACGGGATAAATTTATTCTGTCTGAGGCGATTTCTAGCGCGGTTATAAAACGCTCGATTTTAGGGCTTGCCCCGCTTCTATATAAAATTAGTACATTTAATGAAAAGTCTTCCCATAAGCTAATACAAGCCGAAACAACTTACTATTGCAAATCAGAATCCCTCCTGATCTCATCCCTTATAGGGCAAAGTTAAATTATGAAATCTGGAGTAATCTCATTTTCAGAAAACAAAGCAGACCATTTATCCTTGATAATTTAAATTGGCTAGAAAACAAAACCGATCCTATAGCTGCATTTTAGTTTATGCAAAAGGCAAACTCGAGACTCCCCTTTATATATCTGTGCTTGAATGCTCCCTCTCAAAACAAACCCGCTGTTTCACGTGAAACAAAAAGCCACCCTTACAGGTGGCCCTTTGCCCATCATCTTAATTGCTATTGTTTATTATCTTCCTCGCTTAAGCTTCTCCATGCAATCACTAATTCTATCTAGATCGTCCTTGCTATAATAGTCTATATAAATTCTTCCACGCCTATCAGAACCTAGCACATGCACCTTGGTAGCAAAAACTTTTTGCATATCGTTAATAAGCTCTTTTAGCTCCATGCTTACAGCTTGCTTTGCCTTAGCTTTTGCCGCTAGCTGAGGATTGAGAAATTCACGCACAATCTTCTCAAGATCTCTAACCGATTTTTTATCGTCGGTAGCCATCTTTGCAAGTTTTAACTGATCCTCTGGCTTGCTCACTACCACTAAACATCGAGCGTGCCCAGCGGAAAGCTTGCCTTTTTCAACCAACGCCTGCACCTCGGGCTCAAGCGACAACAATCGCAGAGTGTTAGCAATCGCAGGTCGGCTCTTGCCAATCCTGTCGGCAACTTCCTCTTGGTTCATGTTATGCTCTTCCATAAGCTGTTTTATAGCCCTCGCCGCCTCTAAAGAGTTTAAATCTTCTCTCTGCAAGTTTTCTATCAGAGAAACTTCTTTAATCTGTCTCGGGGTGTAATTCTTTACTATCGCAGGAATCTTCTTCAGCCCCGCAAGCTTGCTTGCCCTAAACCTACGCTCACCTGCAATGATCATAAACCGCCCATTGTTGTTGTTCAATACAATTGGTTGAATAACGCCGTGTTGCTTTATTGATTCAGCGAGTTCTTGCAACGCCTCTTTATCAAAGCTTTTTCTCGGCTGGTCTTCATTTCTATCAATCAAGCTCAAATCAATTATCTCAACCCTTTCGCCTGAAAAAGTCTGGCTAGCTCCCGCCGCCGCCTTGCCTGTAGTTTTCTCTTGAGCCTCCGCCCAGTTGTAATAAGCAGCACTTGGCTCCACAGGCTTATTCACGTCTATCTTAGCCCCTAAATTTTGTTTGCTTGCCGCCTGGCTCGCTTCAGGCTTAACAGATTTTGTTTCACGTGAAACATCCTCTGCCCTCTTGGCTGTCTTTGTCGCCGACGAGTTCACTAAACTTGCTGTGCTATTGTCGTCATCTTCATATATAGAAAACAATGCCCCCAGCCCCTTTCCTAGTCCTTTTTTCATTATTGAATTTCTCCTTTAAACAGTTTTTCTTTCGAGATCATTGTTCCCTTATCGTTGTTACGTTTTAAAAACTCTCTTGCAAGCTCTTGGTATGCTATTGCCCCTGGAGCCTTGTTGTCATAAATTACAATCGGCAACCCATGACTAGGGGCCTCAGCAAGGCGAATGTTTCGCGGAATAATTACATCAAACACTTTCTTGCCAAAGAACTTCTTAATCTCCTCTGCCACTTGATTCACCAGGTTAGAACGAGAATCCTTCATTGTAAGGATAACTCCCTCAATCTCAATTTCGGGGTTCAAGTGCTGCTTGACCAACTTAATCGTATTCATCAGCTGGCTTAACCCCTCAAGAGCATAAAACTCACACTGAATAGGAATAACGATCGAATTTGCCGCCGTAAGAGCATTAACGGTCAAAAGCCCTAGCGATGGCGGACAATCAATCAACACATAATCATAGGAGCCCTTCAACATCTCTAGATTTCTTTTCAGAACCTTCTCTCGCGACTTCACCTGAACCAGATCTATCTCAGCCCCAGCCAAATCCACAGTGGACGGTATAATGTCCAAGCCTGCAAAGTTGGTACTGAGTACCACTTCACCAGCAGAACAATCACCGTCTATAAGGTTATACAAGGTCTTCAATTCCTGACTCTTATCAACACCAACACCAGTGGTGGCATTACCCTGCGGATCAAGATCAACAATCAAAACCTTCTTACTAAAAGCACAAAGATAAGCTGCCAAATTGACACATGTCGTCGTCTTGCCGACCCCACCTTTCTGATTAGTAAATGCTACTATTTTTCCCAATTTCATTCTCCTTTGTTCTAGTATTACCTTATTATAACACTTAATCTGCTATAAATACAACAAAAACAAGCGCGAAACTTACGCTTGTTTTTAAGTGTAAAACGGGCATTAGCGCTAGGCGTAAAAAGTACATTGTAGCAAAACACACCATGCGCTATGCGCTAAATATACAAAAAAGAATTAACAAACTGGGGGCAATATATTCAAGTAAGCCTTATTCCCCGCCATGCTTAAAACATCTCTTTAATTAGCTACACTATACAAACCAAAGAAACATTCGCCCTATCCGTATACGGGATTTTAAACGCATTGGCAATTTAAGCAATCTACCTGCAAATAAGATTGTCGCTATTTTTTAAGCATTGTTTTAATATATATCAGAAGCACAGCAATGTCTGCAGGCGATACGCCGCTTATTCTTGACGCCTGCCCCACATTTATTGGTTTAATCCTGTCCAGCTTTTGCCGAGCCTCTAGTCTTAACCCTTTTATTTGGCAATAGTCCAGTTCGGGCACTTTCAATCCTTCCATCTTACGCATGTCTTCTATATGCTTGTTCTCTAAGCTGATATATCCCTCATACTTAATCCTTATATCCACTTGCTCTAGTACATCACGGGCGATTGCACCGAACAAATTAAATTCGCGCTCAATCATTGTAAGCATAATATCAGGCCTTTTAATTAAACTTCTAACAGTTATGCCCGTTTTAACTTCGTTCTCATCGTGGGACTTAAGAAAGGTATTAAGCTTGGCATTGGGCGGAAGAACTATATCTAGCTTTTTATCTAGCTCCGCTATTGCTTTAAGCTTTTTGTTAAGAGCTCGGGCTCTGGCGGCATTAGCCAGTCCCACACGTATACCCAGCGGCGTCAAGCGCTCGTCCGCATTGTCCTGTCTAAGTGACAGTCGATACTCTGCTCGCGATGTCATCATTCTGTAAGGCTCATTTGTGCCCTTTGTCACAAGATCATCTATTAGCACACCAATATAACCCTGATCACGACCAACAATCAGCGGCTCCTCGCCCTTTAAGGCTAGATGCGCATTAATGCCCGCAATAAGCCCCTGCGCACCCGCCTCTTCATAACCGCTTGTGCCATTTATCTGCCCTGCAAAATATAAACCCTTTACTCTCTTAGCTTCCAAGGTCGGAAGTAGCTCGGTAGAATCAATACAATCATATTCAATCGCGTAGGCATATCGCATTATCCAAGCAGACTCTAGGCCCTCACAACTATTCACAATTTCCTGCTGTAGCTCCGCAGGCATAGATGTGCTGATACCTTGTAAATAAACTTCACTACTCCCTAGGGACTCTGGCTCCAAAAAGAACTGATGTCTGGATTTGTCTGAAAATCGCACAACCTTGTCTTCAATAGATGGACAATAACGCGCACCTACGCCATTGATACCTCCGCTATACATTGGCGCACGCTTTAGATTAGCCTTGATAATATCATGTGTTCGCTCGTTTGTATAGCCCAAATAACAATCTCTTAAGTTAGGAGCTTTGGTTGTATTCATAAACGAGAAACGTCGCACATCAATATCGCCACCCTGCGCCTCGAGCTTATCGTAAGCAATTGTGCGCCCATCTAGACGCGCTGGGGTACCCGTCTTGAACCTGCGAATCGCAAACCCGAGCCTTTCAAGGTTGCCTGAAAGCAGTGTAGCATTGCTAAATCCATTAGGCCCCTGCTCCTTAACATATTCACCAGTTATTATCCTGGAACTCAAATAAACTCCTGTTGCAACAATAACCTTAGAAGCAAAAAAGGATATTCCGTGCCCTAACTCAACACCAACTGTTTCGCCGTTTTCTGTCAGTATCTTACTTATTTCCCCCTGCTTAATATGCAAGTTAGGGGTGCTTTCCAGCACTTTTTTCATATAAGCATGGTATTTTTCCTTATCTACCTGTGCGCGCAAAGACTGCACCGCCGCCCCCTTGCCCGAATTGAGCATACGCATGCTAATAGTGCACGCATCCGCGGTTTCGCCCATCTGACCACCCAGTGCGTCTATCTCACATACCAAGTGTCCCTTCGCCGTTCCGCCCACCGAAGGGTTACAAGACAAGAAAGCAATGCTGTCCAGATTCAGCGTAACCATCAGGGTATTATGTCCCGTTCGAGCAAGCGCAAGCGCAGCTTCACAGCCAGCATGCCCGCTTCCTACCACTATTGCATCAAATGTATTCTCCACTTGTTTTTCCTTTTTCATATAATCTGTTTGCTCTGTGCATATAGGCAAGATGTTAACCATCATGACCTACACACCATTCGCATCCGAAGACTTTGCTTATTTTAACATATATTAAGGCCCCAATCAGCCGCAGCAATTTCTTTGAGTCAATTCCACTTAATCTAACGGAAAGCAAAACAAGCCCCTCAATACTTGTTTTCGCTCTATCAAGCTTAACACTATTTACCCAAACAAAACTTCGAGAATACTGCGTCAAGCACTGCCTCGTTGCTAGTTGTGCCAGTAACCTCACCGAGAGCCAGCCATGCAGTCCTCACATATATGCTAAGCATATCCAGCGTATCTTGCCTGGTTTCGCTGAGCTTATTAATAGCCGTTTTTATAGAATTAAGCGACGCCGACATTGCCTGCATGTGGCGAAGCGAGGTTATATACACCTCATCTAAAGTCGACACTTTATTGCCCTCAAACACTATATCAAAAATAGTTCCTTTAAGTTCTGATATACCTTTGCTTGTCTTAGAGCTAACTACAATGGGATTAATGTCTGATTCAATCTTGGCCTTATCGCTCTTGCTGGCAACGACTAAATGGGGTCTGTAGGCAATCATTTTAAGCAAACGCTCATCGTCAGCAGTTACCCCTGTTTCGCTATCGAGCAAATATAACACTATATCTGCACGCTCAATCTCATCAAAGGTCCTAGCTATACCCATTTTCTCCACCGCGTTGTCACTCTCACGCAAGCCTGCGGTATCGCTCAATATAAACTGCACGCCGTTATAACTATAACTCTCGGTCACTACATCGCGCGTTGTGCCCTTCTCGCCCGAAACAATGGCACGTTCATATCCAAGCATAGCATTAAGCAATGACGACTTGCCCGCATTAGGTAAACCAACTATCGCAACGCTAACCCCGTGCTTAATCATTCTGCCAGCCTTACTGGTTTCAATCAAGCTAGCCAGTTCATTCCGAACCGTAATTAGCGGATTAAGAATAAGCTCATCTAAAGTTTTTACCTCTATATCATGTTCAGGAAAGTCCAGCGTAACCTCAATTTCAGCAAGAACGCCCGTCAGCTTGTCCTGCAAGCCTGCAATGCGCCTAGACAGCCCCCCTTGTAACTGCGAAAAGCCTGCGCGCACGCCAGCATCACTTGTCGCATTTATCATATCGACAATGCCTTCAGCCTGTGCCAAATCCATCTTACCATTCAATACCGCGCGCTTAGAAAACTCGCCATTCTCTGCCATACGCGCCCCATTCTTCAGACACGCTTCAAGCACACCCTTTGCTATGTGCGTTCCGCCATGAGTAAAAAACTCTACGCAGTCCTCGCCAGTAAATGATGATGGCGCCTTAAAATAAATTGCAAGCCCCTCATCAAAAAAACCCGTCGCCTTTATCTTGCCATAAGTAGCAATGCGTGGCTTTAGCCCGCCTTCAGTAGTCGCTTCAAACATCTTGTTAGCAATTTCAAGCGCTTTTGCCCCGCTTAAGCGCAGTCCAGCAACTCCGCCTGTGCCAAGCGGCGTAATTATTGCTGCAATAGTTTCAGTTTTCATTTTACCCTCCATTTTTCGCACCATTACCTTTAGAATCGTAGTTTTTCGAATACCTCAATTCTTAATGCTTTCTTCCTGCTATATCAATATGGCGCTTGCCTTAATTTCCTTTATTGCCATATTTTGTATCGCTGACTTGATCCAGCGTCATAAATTTAGCGCATTTTAGTATCGATTTTTACTAATAGCTTGCTCGTGTCCAAACAAAAACCCAGTTAAAGCGCTTTTTAAGCCGAGGCATTGCATATGCTTGCCGCCTTCAGCCAAAACCCACTTTCACCGGGTTGTTTTAATAATTCATTTTAAGCTATCTTAATAACTATATTTTAGGACATTTCTCTGATTATATTCCAGGCTTCTTTAACTTCTACATTTCTTGAATCGTTCTCGCCGTTATAACGCAGTTTATCTTGATTACTACATTCTATTACAAGCCTAACTATAAGTCAAGGCATTAATTAAATTTTCCCAAGCCTTTCGCGTCTTCCTTGGTATGGAAAGTCTATCAAACTCGCGCAACATATATAACTTTATGCGTTTGGCTATTTCGTCGCGATATTCGCCTGGCAGCTCTATACTATTTTTATAGGCGAATTCTTGCAACTGCTTTAAGTATGTTTCGTCCGAACTAAATGAAAAACTTGTACCAACCAGCTTAGCAATATATGCGCCTGCTGCATCATTAATTAAGCTTAAAGGAAGAGTGTCTTCAAGCGTAACGAAGTTGCCGAAGTCAGCAACGGATATAAGGTATTCGGGGTTGGATTGATAGGTGCTGTTTTCTAAATGTTTTTTAAGCTGATGCCCTTCATAGTCTGAGGATAGAAACACACTAGGCAAGTCGGAGCCATTGCCCAAAACTTGCGCAGTGCCCTCAATACCGTTTATACCCGTAGCTACAAAGACTAGCTCGTTGAAACCTCTGTATCGTCCTTTGCCGCTTAGATAGCTCTTTATTCCGCTAAGTATATACTGGTCGGAATTGTTCACCACAATAACGGGCGTACACCCGCTAAGTATCGAACGCGAAATATCCATACTCACGGCAGAATGAACCGCGAATAGGGAAGCCTCGTTAGAATGTTCATGGTTTACGCTAAGGTCGGTTGCAACAATGCTATGCCCTTGTTGGTCACGAAACACAACCTTGGTTCGGTTTAGATGTTCGGTAGGAAGCATGAAGCTGGAGTGCGTAGTATATATCAACTGGTTGCTTCTTGAAAGCTTTTCAAAGAACTTAATTAAATCCTGCTGAGCAAGCGAGTGTAACGTCATACCGCTCTCGTCTAACAACAATATGGTATTGGAATAGAAGAACTCGCTCTCAAGACTAAACACCAAGAAGAACGATAGAAACCATTGCATTCC
>JGI996J12353_1000346_pt1 | contig 11901 bp, 20 predicted proteins | sample IntmicLarv5ML5BL_FD_12353 | JGI IMG/M metagenome (IMG submission 12353) | reverse complement strand
GAAAAAGGACTTCCCGAAGGAAGCCCTTGAACCCTTGAATTTGGCGGAGCAGGAGAGGGTCGAACTCTCGCGCCGGTCACCCAGCCTAACGGTTTAGCAATGCGAATCAAGGGAGTTCTTGAAAACGAAGAATTCAGTAAAATCAACAGTTAGAGTCGTTTTTTTGTTATTGAATTTTTGTAAAAATCAGCTTGTTTTTGGGTCACATTGCACACAAGATTGCACATAAAACTAACCGGGCTTTTTCAAGTTGTAGATGTCGTTTACTGTGTTTACGACTGCGATATCATCGGCGGGTATGGCGTGGCTATAAACGTCTAAGGTTGTTGATACTCTAACGTGTCCAAGGCGGCGAGATACTTCCGTAATGGGCGTGCCTGCCTTTAGCAAAAGGGTTGCGTGAGTATGGCGTAAGGTATGAAGCCCTCTATATCTCACCCCTGCCTCTTTGAGTAAGTTTTGCCACGCTTTAATGGCTACATCGGGGAGTAAAGCCCCGCCTTGTGTGTTTGTGAAAATCAAAATAGGGTGAAGTCGATCCATTTTTGAGATTTGTTTAGATAGTGTGATAGGGATTGAGATGTGCCGTCTGGAAGCGGCAGACTTTGGCTCTTCAAAGATGAGCCCTTTTTCTAATGAGCGGTGGAGGGTTTGCCTGATGTGTACCCTGTGCAGGAAACTGTCAAAATCTTTCCACCTAAGCCCTAAGCCTTCGCTTAGCCTCATGCCGGTTACTGAAAACAGCATAAAGAGGTTTTTATAAAAAGAATCTTCGGCGGCGGTAAATATTTTTTGTAGTTCGTCAGGCGAGAAGGTTTCTATTTCAGCGGGGGCGATTTTAGGTATTGATGATTTTGGGATATCATTAACCGGGTTTTTTCGGATTTTCTCATCTGCTACGGCTTGGTTTAATATCTGCTTTAGTAATAGATGCAGTTTCTTTTTTGTTGAGCCGCTTCTGTCGATTTGAGCGTATAGCTCAATGAAGTGCTCTGCAGATAAGTCTTGCATGGCAAAATCTGCTATAGGCTCAGCATGAGCAAGTAGCGAAAGATATCGTTCATATGTGCGCGCACGAACGCCATTTTTGCAGTATGCAGTCAGGTAGTACAATGAGTATCCCCCTAGCGTTTCAGAAGAAGGGGCGATGTATTCTTGCTTAATTACCTCAGCTTTTTTGATGGTTAGCCAATCTTTAGCTTCCTGCTCTTCAATAAAGCATTTTGTTATCCGCTTTCCGTTTGGATCCATAAAGTACGCTCGGAAGCGTTTCATAACTGGATAGTATGAGTAGCTCCCGTCACCATAACCACGGCGGGGCTTCGTTTTTTTCTTAGTCATGGCGAGATGCCTCCTTATAGATAAACCCCTGCCTTGCGGCGGGGGTTTTTGGTTGTTTTATGATGGGCGTTTATTGCTCTCTTGTAATTCTTCCATTAATAATTTTGGAGTTTTCATAAAAAATCAAAGCTCTTTTCAAATTTTGGATATCTGTATCAGTTAGTCTAATATCATGGACATACTGTTTCCCACTAAGCCTGATGATTGGGTTTGTTCCAGAGGTGACTAATTTAATGCCTTCAAGAAGCTTTTCAAAAGGCACATCCAGGGTTTCATATTTTCCACCCATTACTATTTGAGTTGATTTGCCATTACCTGATTGACCAGCAAAACTGCCAATTTCATGTTTCCAATTTTTCTCTGCAGTCGAAAATGTCACATTATCCCAGAATACCCAATTGGTTCCGCTTGAAAAATGTACTAATTTTATTCTTTGATTTACATAGTCTTGAGGGGTTAATCCCACATACCAATAAATGGCTGTTTCTGCAGGGTAGCCATCATGCCAAGGGGTATACCATTCACTTTTTTCTACCTCGTCTACTTTCTTTACAAAAGTACCCAGTTCGTCAATCACTTCTTTGTTTGCTGTTTTTCGTTGTTCGTCTTTTGTGGCGGTGCTCTGGGTCTCTGAAGCATTTTGAGCTTCTGGTGTGTTTTGTTTCGTTGATGTGCTATCTCCGCCACAGCCGGATAGGAAAATACTCAGTAGCACCGCCCACAGAATAGGTGATTTTTTCATCATAATAACCTCTTTCGCGTTAGATTTCTTTGACCCCAATGGTTTTTATCTCCCCGAAATCTGCCAAACTTTTAAACGAAATTCCATAAATTCATCAGGCACATCGAAATGTTCAGCAAGCTCCCAAATTTCTTCAATTCCATGAGTTATTGCATCGAGTATTTCGTCCGGATAGATGAGAAGCTGAGAGCCCTTTCTAGCGGCTCGATATTCTTGTCTTGAGATAGATACTCGGTGGGTATAATCTTTGAAGAATTTGGGCAAGCAATGATCCGTGGTAGTCAGGTGGTGCCCAATCTCTTCGGCGAGTACAGCGCGTTCTAATTTTTGCTGACCGTAAATTGAACGGGACAAGCTGGCCACGGGATGGTAGCCTTCTTCGCTATAGTACAATCCATAAAACCCTTCTGGTAGCGGGGCTTGTTCTTCGATGACTAAGCCCTCTTGATTGGCTACTTCGTAAAGTCTTTGCATCTGCCCTAATCCTCCATAATCGGTTGCAATTTCTGCAAGATTCGGATGACTTCGGGGAGATCCTTTTGAGTAATTCCAAGCTCTCTGAACATTTGAAAGATAGTAATTTCTATTTCTGTCATTTTTACCTCCTAAAATAACTTCCGGGGATTTTTATTTTACAGGAAGTGGAGGAAAAATAAAGTGGAGAAATTAGGGTGGATTTTTAAGCAAGCTCTTTTTGCAATTTTCTTATCTCCCAAGGAGGGATTATTTTATTTGATAATAAAATTTCAGGGCTGTTTTTTCGATAACTTGTTACATGGTAATCTAAATAGATTTTCTGAGATTTTTTTGTTTGATATAATTTATGAATCTCAGGGCAATCATCATAGCTTAATAGCCAAGGCTTGTGGCGGAAATTTTTTAATATTGATGCAAGCCGTTCGTGTTCGGTTGCATTATGCCAATATCGGTATAATGATTTCCCTTTCACATAGTATGGCGGATCTACGTAAAAGAAAGAATTTCCTTTTCGCAATGTTCGATTGGCTTCTAAATGCTCAAGCGCATCTCCATGTAGAAGGTTGATTTGATCATGGAAGAGAGAAATTTTTTGTATGGACTTTATAATTCGGCCTTTATTAAAGCGGCAATCGATTGTGTAATCTGAATTTTGTTTAAGCCCACCAATTGGATTTGCCTTTAAAATTCCAGAGTAATTTGTTCGGTTAAAGAAAAGCCCTGCGATTCCTAGTTCTAAAGGATGATAATTATTGAGAGTGGTTTCAGAGCGATAAGGTTGAAACAAATTCCATGTATCAATAGAAATATCTAATTCGTGAATCTGCTGTATTAGTTCATCTGTATGATTAAAAACAGAGTGCCAAAATGAATAAATTAAAGGATCTTTTTCAATTAAAGTGGCAGAAGAAGCCCAATTCCTCTGGAGCATATTTAAGGAAACGATGAAGCTCCCTGCATAGGGCTCGATAATATGGCAATTGATTAAATTGTTTTCATTGATGAATTTTTCAATATAATTGCAAAGAGCGGATTTGCCGCCGGGATAACGCAAAGGACTTTTTATTTCAGACAAGAAAGCCACCTCCTTTATGGGGTAGTATAACTTAAAAAGTAAGCTGTGGCCAGTAAGTTGTTTGCAATTATTAATTGAAGGGGATATTGCTTCTTCCGTACAGCGCCTTGAGCGATTTTGTTAATTCAGTATTAAAGTTTTGAATAATTTTTTTATTATCGTTGCGCCAATAACTCATGGCATCAACAGCATCGAGAGCATCTTTCGTGTCATTGAACCAGTTTTTAAAGCGCTCGCGAGGTTTTTCTAAATTATTATAAACAGGGCTTTCCGGACCATGATCTATGATTGAACGCTTTTTAAAACTGGGTAATTTTTTCCAGATGTCATGCCCGGCAGATAGCGAAGTGACGTAACTGTAGATAAGCTGCTCGGGACTTTGCCCATCTCCCGGAAGTTTTAAAATATTATATGTGCTTTTAATATTTGTTGCATCGCCGTCTAATATTAGGAGAACTTTTTCAAAGTGCTCGGGAGATTCTTTAAAAAGTTTGGCCAGAGTATCTTTTGAAAGTGAAAGATCCACAAGACTTAGTTTTTCTAATAAGGGCGGAGCTACAATTGCTTGTAGAAAATATCGAGCTTCTTCGTCTTCTGTATATGTGATTATAGATGGGAATTTAAAATCAGCAGGATTAGATATTAACATATCTGCCTCAATGTCATCATAGCTGAGATCTTGCTGGCATTGTAAAGCACCATTACTTGTGGTCAAGTAGATAATTTTATTTTGGTCGCCCTCCCTTAAGAATTTGCGCTGGGTGTAGTATTTGAGCAAAGAGAGGCTGTGTGTAGTGAAAATAATTTGTAAATTAATTTCAGATGCAACTTCGTGTAATACATCTAATAATCTAATTTGAGCTGAAGGATGGAGTGATGCATCCAATTCGTCAATTAAGAGCAGTCCGCCGTGCCATGTGAGATTTTTTCGAAGTCTGTATTCTTTTAGTTTTTTGAAAGAAAGTAGTGCAAATAAAATCTGCCCTAAGTTATCTTGTCCTGTGGAGTTACATGTAGCGTCGTATTTATCCGTAGTATCGCCGACAAAAATTTTGGATTTTAAATCAGGGTGGGAGAGAAGTTCAGTGGATTTCAGATTTTTTAGAGATAAAATATAAGCTTTTTTCTCTAATACCCAAGCAGATTTTTCATCATTGCTCATTTTTCGCTGTTTGGGTGCGCCAGAGCATTCTCCTAATGGATAAAGCCTACTTAGTCCGAGGAACAGTACTGGCCATGACATTTTTGCTTCACTGGTTCGCTCTTTTCCATCGGTAGAAGTTTCTGTGATTTTAGGAAGTAAGCGAAATCTTGTACCATTTTCCCACCAGCCTTTTCTAAAAGGGACATCTATATCAGTATCATCTGATTTTCCGAAGGTGATTGTAAAGACATTAGAAGCTGATGGATCGTTTAGGGGAGATGCTTTGAAGATATCAGAAAAATCAGCTCGAAATAGGGGTTTAATCAAAGGAGCTCCGTCCATTTTTTTGTATTCGGAGCTATTGGCCAAAATAGCCAATAGTGTTGATTTGCCAGTACAATTATGCCCTGCAATCGCAGTAAGTTTTGATCCTAGATGGAGAGTCGTATCATTAAATTCACGAAATTCTTTAAGATATAATTTTTTTATTTTTGAAACCGGTGTAATAATTCTGGTACCACGAGCCACTTTGTCGCCACCCTCTCTACTTCTTATACTTACTTTTCAGATATTCTACATAGCTATCGAGTTCTTTTTGTGCTTCTTCCGGCAGGTCGTCGATGCCGCCTACTCTGTGGGCGGCGAGGATGTGATTAGGGGTTTCTTCCTTGCTGATTGTGTCGTCAGAATTACCAACCAAATAGTCAACACTGACGTCGTAGAAATTTGCTAATTGCTTTAACATTTCTGAGTCTGGTTCGCCGCGACCATTTCTCCAGTTAAAAACTTGGTCTTTGGTTATGCCAAAAATATTTCCAAACTCTTCTTGTTTTTTGCCAGATTCATCAAACAGGGCATTAAAGCGATCTTTAAAAAGCGCCATGTCAACACCTCTTTCGCTGTAATTTCTACACCATTATATCAGGTTAAGTGTAAAAAATACGTAATAACGTAAAAAATACATTGACATTGTAAAAAATACGTTTTAAAATGTGAAATATAACGTAAAAAATACGTTGAAGGAGGTGATGAGATGAAACAAAAACGATTTAAGCTAATATCTGCAAGAATCGAAAAGAGTTTGAGCCAAGATGAATTAGCTGAACGGTTGAGAAAGAAAGGCTTTGCAATCACTACAAGTATGTACCGAGATATTGAACTGGGGCGCAGACAAAGGGTCGAAGTAGAACTTGCCTGCGCGATTGCAAAAGAAGTTGGGCGAACGATTGAAGAAATTTTTTTAGACTTATCGGCGTAAAAATTACACCAATCAAAAAGCCCTGCACGGTGGCAGGGCGAAGCGAGTTGAGAAAGGAGGTGGGGGATATGAATCATCTGCGTTTTAGTTATTTTGCATTGGGAGTTGCGGTATCTGCATTGGCGGTATCAATATGGCGATTGTTTGAATAAAAAAATGATTAGCCTTTGAAGAAAGAAACAATGAGAGCAACGACGGAAATTAGGATGGCAAATTTAGCGATATTGTTACTTTCTTTGGCAATATTGAGGGTTTCTTTATATCGTGCGTCTTCTTTGGAAGTATTAAATAGATGGTCTTTTAGTGCTTGCTTCCCTTTGATGGCAATTGAATAGGCATCTAAGTAATTAATATGGGAAATGCCAGCATTATCTTCATAGCTCTCAAATTCTTGTTGGATATAGTTGCTGTTAGCAAGAGGAAATGATGGAGAGCGATAGTCACCGATTTTCTTCCGTTTATGCTGTGATAACAAATTTAACCGGTGTTCAATTAAGTCGCTGTCTTCTTGAAGATGAGCAATGATCTCGCCTTTAGATACTTTTTCGTTGGTTTCGAGAAATCTCAAAATTTCATAGTCCAAATAAATGAGTTCGTGATTTTCCAATCAAAACACACCCTTTCAGGTGTAATTATAGCAGAAAGGAGCGCAATCAAATGAACAAACAACAATTTGAAAATCTACTAAAAGCTCTTGATGGTGTCGCATATTCGGAGTGGTGCCGTATCAAAGCAGTAATCGATATGAGATTTTCTAGGATGGCGAGTAATAATGTTTTGAATGTCGAATCGGAGGAGTTTTTACTTGATAACTTGGAGCGAGAATTGTGGTAGGGGGTGAGCGGAATGAATGACGAAAAAATGAAATTGTTAGAAAAAGCAGCGAGAGAAGTTGTTGAGTTTATGAATGAAAATTGCTCGCCCTATGACAGTGTCATTGTCACGAGCGAGCAAATCAAGTTGGTTTCCGATTCAATTAGTATTCCCATTAAAGAGAATTAGATTCTGCGATATCTGTGAATTTTATCAAGTCTGGAAAGTGCTGAACCACGTGAAGGGGAGTTCATAAAATTAATGTATTCAGCTTCAGAAACATCATAGTACTGGTACACAGCACCATCTAGAAATTCGATTTCGAGTACGTTATTTTCCCATCCGACACTACGAATTCGAGTTGATGAAATAGGTTGGCGTTGCATTAAATCACCTCCTTTCTGAAATATCCTTTTCGATTATGGAGCGTGAAAAACCTCTAAGAAAGGAGCATGAAAATGACAGAAAATCAGGTTTTAAATCAGAATCTTACGACGGCTTATCACTTAGGCAGAGGGCTGTCGATGCAGGCGAGAATTGCGATTCGGCTGAAGATTATCGAAGAAACGGAATCGGAGCTGGAAGTGGATTTTTCAAAATTCAAGAGTGCTTTGCTCGCATCGACTTTCGATGAGCTGAAGAGTAATCACTTGGAGATTGAGCAGCTGGTGCAGGATTTCGTGGAATATTTGCGATTTAATCCGGCAGGGTATGACGTTCACGAGGGATGGATTTATATGCCGCCTCAAAATGTTCATAAAGATAATAAGCAGCGGCGGGCGATTCTTCAGTTTTTGGCAGAAAAGGGAATGGTTCAGACCATGGAATCCGGTGGGAAAATTCGTTATACGAAGGTAGTTCGGAAGTATGGGCGGCGAATGGTCGTTCTGAATGCCAGTATTCTTGGCGAGGAGGGTGAATAAAATGACCGAAACTCCTGTCACTATCGACGAATATTCCGAAATGACGGGATTGTCGAGATATCAGATTTATTCTTATATCCGGTCAGGTCGAGTTATGGCAGTAAAATTGGAAACCCTACGAATTTATCCTGAGGCGACGAAGGCAAGGCAATTGGAGATTGCGAGGGAACAGGCAGAGGTGAGAGCGATGGCTTATCAGCCGAGAACAAAAAATCGGACGCCTATTCAGCGAAAGAAAAAAACGGCTGTGCGACCGAGGACGCAAGGGCAAGCGGATTTCCTTGAGGGTCTGGCTGAGCTGAGAAAAGGAGGCAGAGAATGAGATTTTGGATTATAGCGGCTATGATGCTGGGCGTGATTAATATTGTCCATTATATTCAGGCAAAACCAATCATTGAGGGGGCTTTGAGATGAAGATGAGGCAGATTGTTTCTCTATATAAAGTGAAAGACCCCCTGTTACAGCAGGGAGTCCTTCAAAGGCTTATGAGAAAAACCAAGTTAATTATAGCATATATTTTCAGGAAGTGAGGATTTGAAATGTTTGAGATTAATATTCGGACGAGCGGCGCGAATATGCGTGATGCGATGGAGAAAATAAAGCTGGAGGAATCCGGCGTAGGTAGTTTGCCGGATTATGTGACGAGGGAAGAGGTGCTTCAAATGATTGCCGAGGCGGTAAGTGCGGCTCAGCAATCGCCGAAGCGTCGTTCTCGAAAGACACCGGAGCAGGAATTGGCGGAAATATTGACGCCACCGGAGCCGATAGAGCCGGAAGTCGTTGAGCCATCAAGCGGCGAGATCGGTTTGGCGGAAAATCTGGAAGTAGAAACTCCTGCACCGGTGGAGACTATCCCAACGGTCGAAGATATTCGCGCTTATAATAATGAGATTTATAAAAAAGGCGATGAAAAAATGAAGCAAAATTTATTCGCCCTTCGGGATCGGTACGGAATTCGGACACTGGAAGAGCTGTCGCCAAGCCAGCGAGTGGAATATATGAAGGATTTGGAAGTGGCTTATACGGTGGATTTTACGAGTAATATTCCTGTGCAAAAAGGATTGCCGTTTTGAGGAGGGGTAATTATGCCGGCAACTAGATTTATTTGCCCGGATGGGGCAGAGTGGCAGATTAATGATTGTATGAAGAAATGCCGATTGCCGAGGCGCTGTATGATGTTGCCGACGCTTCGAGCGGTAGCCATGCAAGAGCGAAGTATGTTTGACTTGTCGGTGACTGAGTTGATTGGCGGTACTCGAGAGGCTTTTTTCAAGCGAATGAAGTCTTATGCAGTAGACCCGCGAAAGCGAATGTTCGCCCTTCATGGTACTGCGGTTCACGCTATCAATGAAGGTCATACCGAGGGATTTGAAGCGGAGCGGCGTTTATTTGGAAAATTTTGTTCCGGTTCGCCGGATCTCTATGGCGACGCGCTGGGAGATGGTCGGCAGATACTGGGAGATTATAAGGTGACCGGAAGTTATAAAGTCATGAAGGCTCTGGGAATTTACAAAGTCGATGTTCCGACCGGAGAAGTTTTTAAGACGGGACCGCGGAAAGGACTTCCGAAAACGGTCAAGGAGTATCGTCATGATGGGGTGCGGCACCTTCTGGAGTGGACGATTCAAATGAATGGTTACCGGATTATGCTGGAAGCTGAAGGCAAAAAAATCGATGCCATGATGATTCAGGCACTGGTGCGAGATTTTTCTTTGCAAATCGCTGCATCCAGAAAAGTGACCCAAGAAGTATACCTAATTGATATCGGGAAAATCAGTGACCATTGGTTAAATCTATATTTCCGGGTGAAGGCAGACCGATTGAGTCGGGCGCTTTCCACCGGAGAAATTCCGTCGGTGTGCAGTAAGCGGGAACGCTGGCATGGACGAAAATGCGAAAAATATTGCGAGGTGGCGGAGCATTGCGACTGCCTCGATGCGAAAGGAATGGTAGATAATGAATTCTTTATTGCCGAAGGAAAAGAAGAGGGCTGAAACGGATTTAAATAAATTCAAAATATTCTTATATGGTTCGCCGAAAATTGGGAAGTCGACTTTTGCAAGTCAATTTGATAAGCCACTTTTTCTGGCGACTGAGGCGGGTTTGACCGCCCTCGATGCCTATCAGATACCGATTACTTCATGGGAAGAATTTCAAAAGGCTTGTGAGGCTTTGCAGAATGAGGAGCATGATTTCAAGACAGTCGTCATCGACACAGTGGATAATCTGGCGAAATTTTGCACCGATTATACCAATCGAGCCAACAAGGTCAATCACGAATCCGACCTCCCTTATGGTAAGGGCTATAGTATGGCTCATGATAAGTTTTTAACATCATTGACTTGGCTGAGCCAGCAGAATTTTGGATTGGTTCTCGTCAGTCATGAGAATGCGGAAATCGTCAAGACGAGGACTTCGGAGCTGACGAAGATGGTACCGACTTTGCCGAAGGGCTACCGAAAAATCGTTCTTGGGGCAATTGATTTGATTTTATATGCCCACATGGTGGAGCGAAAGGATCCCGAAACCGAAGAAATCGAGCAGATTCGAGTTCTCCGGACAAAACCAACGGAAAACTGGGAAGCCGGCGACCGTACCGGAAGATTACCGGAGGCGATCCGATTTAATTTTGAAGATTTTAAGAAAGCATGGGAGGAAAGTAATAATGGATAAAAGTTTGTTAGATGGTTTTGGCGAGGTGTGGGAAGATACTGTACCGGAAGCGTGGGAAGGTACGGATGTCCCGGATGGTAAATATACGGTTCAAGTTTCAACTTGTGTATTGAAGGAAACCCAAAAAACCGGCAAACCGATGATTGCCTGGGATTTAGTTATTCAGACCCGAGGTTTTGAAGGACGGCATTTGTTTTTGAATCGGGTTTTAGATAGAGAGCGGCCGGATAGTATCAAATATGCGCGTGGGGATTTTCAGAAAATCGGTATTGAGGTGGCGACGCCGCGAGAATTCGTGAATGCTTGCGAAGCGGCGCTGGATAAGGTCATCGAAGTGCAAGTAAAGACAAATGGCGACTATACCAATATCTACATCAACAAACTAGCAGCAGGGGCGACCGCTTCGGCTTCAAGTAAATCAAATTCCTCTGGTTCGGGAGTGAATCCGGCTGAGAAATTACCGTTTTAACCATGCTGAGGGATTATCAGGCCAAAGGAATTGATGATATCCGAGCGGCTTTCTCCGAGGGATTTCGCAGGGTGCTATTTGTAGCGCCTTGCGGATCGGGGAAAACACGAATGATGGTTTATATGGACGAGCAGGCGAGGCTTCGAGGGAATCGGACATTATTTGTAGTGCATCGGCGGGAACTTTTGGAGCAAGCAAAAAAAGCCGGTTGTGAGAATGTGGTAAGCGTTCAGGCTTTAGTTAAGAATCCGCCCTGCGAGATTCCGGATGTGTTGGTCTTCGATGAGGCGCATCATGCGACTGCGGGGAGCTGGCAAAAGATTCTTGCCATGTTTCCGGAGGCTTGGGTGGTCGGCTTGACGGCGACCCCGGTTCGACTCAATGGGCAGGGGCTGGGCAGTGTATTTGAGGTACTTGTCCGGGGCGCTGAGGCTCAAGAGCTGATTCAGCGAGGCTTTTTATCTCCTTATCAGTATTATGCTCCGCCAATGCAGGCGGATTTCTCGGGCCTTAAAATTCGTGCCGGTGATTATCAAAGTGAGCAGGTCGCCGCATTGATGGACAAGCCGCAAATCATCGGTGATGCGATTGAGCATTATTTGAAACTGGCGAAGGGCAAGCAGGCAATCGCTTATTGTGCCAGTATCAGCCACAGCATTCATACTGCTGAAGAATTTTGCAAGGCGGGAGTTTATGCAATGCACGTGGATGGCACGACGCCGAATCAGAAGCGAGATCAGATTATGGAGGACTTTAAGCAAGGGAAGATTCAAGTCCTTTGTAATGTAGATTTGATTTCCGAGGGGTTTGACGTTCCCAATATGGAAGCGGTGATTCTTCTTCGACCAACCGCGAGCTTGGCGCTTTATATCCAGCAATCCATGAGACCTCTGAGACCGATGGAGGGCAAGCAAGCGATTATTTTAGACCATGTGGGTAATGTTTCGCGGCATGGGCTTCCGGATGAGCCGAGAGAGTGGAAGCTC
>JGI996J12353_1000345_pt1 | contig 11955 bp, 9 predicted proteins | sample IntmicLarv5ML5BL_FD_12353 | JGI IMG/M metagenome (IMG submission 12353) | reverse complement strand
TGGTTTAAAAGGTGAGTCTCTCTCTCTCTCTCTCTAATAAAATACACCTAACATCCAAACTTTGAATGTTAAATTTATTAGAATTGTCAGTATTTGTTGAGAAAAAGTTCATTTGTTCACTTTTTATTTACTTGTTTTCGAGTCGACTTGTTTACTTATCTATCGACTTGTTTACTTTGGCAAACAAATAATATGCCAAAACATAGCTAAATTAGGCGCATTTTCGACACTTTCACTCCAAATAAGAAGTGACTTGGCCGCTAATCTGAAACAATGAAATTTCACATAATTTAGTATTAAAACGAGCTTGCAACAAGCGTTCTTCTGCCTCCAGAAGACTTTTTTGCGCTTCTCGCAATTCAATTCCGGATAAATCGCCCAAGCGGTAACGTTCCATCGCAATTTCGTAATTTTCACGAGCGGCTTCCAAGTTCTCGTTTTCCAAATTAGCCAAATCGATATTATTTTGATAAGCCATCCACATATTAGCGAGATCCGCTTTTAATGACAATTCCAAGCGATCATGCTCTAATTCACGATTTTGAATGGCAATCCGAGCATTTCTCTGTTCCCTTTTCCGATTCATTCCATCAAAGAGAGAATAACCCAACGTAAAACCGTAATTGAAGCCCAAATTATTTTGTCGTTCAATCGAAGAATTGGTTTTGTCGTACAAGCTCAGCGTATAACCATAACCTGCATTCATGCGAAGGTAAGGATAATTCCGGGATTGGGCACTTTTTAGATCCAATTCGCTCAAAGTTCTGTTCTTTTGCGAAAGCAATAAGCGAGCATTTGCAGCTAAAGTTTTTTCCCACAATAAATTTTCTCCTGATAGATCTTTGGTAACAATAACAGAATCAGCTACATTGATTTTCCGAGAGACATCATCGACTGCCATTAACTGATTTAATACAATAGCCGAAGTATTAACAATCTCATACTGTTTTGTCAAACTGGAACTATCGGCGTTAAAATCTACGCGCGCTTGCTGAAGGTCAAGGCGAGACATGGAACCAATATTATAACGCGCTTCTACAATGCGCAAACGCTCTTTGGATAAAGAAACTGCATATTTTAGGTTTTTCAAACGAATGTTTTGTCTTACAAAATTATAATATTCGGCAGTCAAACTAGAGATGAGATCTTCAATCGCTAATACAGTGCTGATTTCGCCCATTTTCTGAAACTCTTTCAATCGCTTATACTCCGTTTGCATCTTGAATCCGTCAAATACAGTCCAATTCAAGCTCAATCCCAAATTAGCACCTTGATTGAAAATGTCATTTTGATTATTGGTTGTTCCTGCTACGCTTTTTTGTTCAATGTCTGTCAAAGAACCTGAATAACCGGCATTTGCATCTAAAGTCGGAAGTATTCCTGCATTCCCCAAAGTGGTATTGTTATCCGCTATTTTTTGTTCGTTTCGAATAATACGAATATCGTAATTGTACTCTAATCCGGTTTCAAGAACTTGTTTCAGATTATAGGCTTCTTGCGCTTGAACAATATTCATTGTCATCAAGCACAAAAAAATCCCTATTGCAACTATTTTTATTGTATTCATTACTTTTTTATTTTTTTAATCCGATTGGTTGAGAAATAAGTATAAACCGCCGGAACGATAAATAAAGTTAAAAAAGTAGAGAGTGTTAAACCTCCAATAACGGAAACTCCCATTGCAATCCGGCTATTGGCTCCTTCCGCGCTGGCAAATACCAAAGGAAACAATCCTAAAATCGTCGAAACACTTGTCATCAAAATCGGACGTAAACGCTGAATTGCAGCCCCTTCAATCGCTTCTATTTTATCCATTCCTGCTTCCTGACGCTGATTGGCAAATTCGACAATCAAAATTCCATTTTTGGCAACCAATCCAATCAACATAATAATACCGATTTGACTGAAAAGATTCATCGTTACATCAAAAGCGAACATGAAAATCAAAGCTCCGGCAATCGCCAACGGCACAGTCAACATAATTACAAAAGGATCTTTGAAGCTTTCAAATTGAGCGGCCAAAACCAAGAAAATCAAGACTAACGCCAAACCAAAGGCGAACATCAAACTCGATGAACTTTCTCTAAATTCCTTTGATTCTCCAGCCAATGCCGTTCTGAAAGATTCATCCAAAACTTCTTTCGCGATCCGATCCATTTCATCCAAACCATCACCGATTGTAACTCCTTTTACCAAACCGGAAGTTACTGTAGCCGAATTAAAACGATTGTAACGATATAATTGCGGAGGTGCCACACTCTCTGAAAGTTCGACCAAGTTATCTAACTGAATCATATCGCCTTGTCCGTTCTTTATATAAATTGATTTCAGATCCATTGGAGTATTTCGTTGCTGACGATTGATTTCAGCCAAAATTTGGTATTGTTTGCCATTCATATAAAAATAGCCCAAGCGCTGTCCACTTAATGCGTATTGTAAAGTTTGACCAATATCGCGCGTGCTAACTCCTAATAATGCCGCTTTGTCTCGATCAATTTCTACGCGTGTTTCCGGCTTGGTAAACTTGAGATTCACATCAGCCATTTGAAATTTTGGATTTTCATTTACTTTGTTCATAAACAATGGAATGAACTCCTCCAATTTAGCAATATTGGGTGCTTGCAAAACATATTGAATCGGCATTCCCGCGCGACGACCACCAAAAGTTGATTGTTGTTGCACGAAAGATCTTGCTGCATTTTCTGTACGGACAGCGGCCGATAAAGCTTCTGCAATTTCCATTTGGCTTCTTTCCCGACTATTAATATCCGGCAACATCAGACGGATAAGCGCTCTACTCCGATGTACGATTGTTACATTCGATTCCCTTTCCGGAACAACCGAATCTGCGATAGCCATAATTTTATCTGCATAATCTCGATAAAATTCATAAGTAGAACCTTCCGGCCCGCTCATGTTAACAATCACTTGTGAACGGTCTTCTAAAGGCGACATTTCGGCAGGCACTTTTATCCATAAAAAGAAAATAATTACTAAAGTAGATCCAACAATCGGCCAAGTAATCCATCTACGGTTCAAAAAGTAATTTAATCCGATTGCATAATAATGATTTAGGGCAACGAAAAAAGGTTCTGTTTTTCGATAAAGCCAATTCTGTCTTTCTCTTTTTTTCAACAATTTAGTAGAAAGCATTGGCGTAAAAGTCAAGGCAACAAAAGACGAAATAATAACAGACCCCGCAATAACAAGACTAAATTCTCGAAACAGACGTCCGGTCATTCCTTGCAAAAACACAATTGGAAGAAACACGGCAACCAATGTAATGGTGGTGGATACAATCGCAAAGAAAATTTCTTTTGCACCTTCAGCTCCGGCTTCTTTTGGACTCATTCCTTTTTCAATGCGGACATAAATATTTTCTGTCATAACAATGGCATCATCGACTACCAATCCGACCGAAAGAACCACGGCAAGCATAGATAACACGTTGATAGAAAAGCCGGCAACGTACATAATGAAAAATGCACCAACAAGAGAAATCGGAATAACGACACATGGCACCAAGGTTACACGCCAATCTCGCAGGAAGAGGAAAATAACGATTACAACCAGCAAGAAAGCGATGTAAACGGTTTCTTGAACTTCTTTTATGGAGGATCGAATAAATCTTGTATTATCAAAAGTGATATACAATTCAACATCTTCCGGCAAATCTTTTTTCATTTGTTCCATCCGAACCATCACTTCATCAGAAATTTCGATCTGATTAGCTCCCGGTTGCGGAATAACAACCACACTTACCATTGGGACTCCATTTTGACGCAAAATGCCTCGCAGATCTTCGGGGCCTAATTCGGCCGTTCCGATGTCGCGAAAGCGGATGACGTTAGAGTTGTCCTCCATGATGATCAAGTTGTTAAATTCTTCGGGTGTGCTCATTAAGCCCAAAGTTCTAATAGTTAACTCCACTCTGTCTCCTTCAATACTGCCGGAAGGTAATTCTACATTTTCTCGGTCAATTGCATTTTTAACATCAATAGGAGTTATTCCGTAAGCCGCCATTTTAATCGGATCGAGCCAAAGGCGCATCGAATAGCGTTTTTCGCCCCAAATATTAACAGCGCTTACATTTTGAATTGTTTGCAATCTTTCTTTTACTGTTAAATCGGCTATTTCGCTGAGTTCTAATAAATTTCGTTTTTCACTTCGAATGGTTAATTGCAAGATCGGTTGATCATCTGCATCTGCTTTGGAAACAGTCGGTGGATCACAATCGCGAGGTAAAAACCGTTGAGCACGAGAAACTTTATCGCGCACATCATTCGCGGCAGTTTCCATATCGACACCCAACTCAAATTCAACCGTAATTCGAGAAGAGCCTTGACTACTTGTACTGGATAACGAGCGGATTCCCGGAATACCATTAATATTTTGTTCGAGTGGCTCTGTGATTTGATTTTCAATAATATCGGCGTTGGCTCCGGGATAGGATACGTTTACCGTAATGATTGGATTATCTACACTTGGATATTCTCGAACACCCAAATAAGTATATCCGATAAAACCAAATATTAATAGTATCAAAACCATTACGGTCGACAGTACCGGTCTTTTGATGCTTAATTCTGATATATTCATTGGATTATATTACCTATTTGGACGGGAAGATCGCTTCGCAACTGCATAACGCCTGTCACAATCAATGTATCTCCGGCATTCAATCCGTCTATGATTTGAATATTTGATTCTGCTCTAAGTCCTTTAACGACTTCGATTTGCTTGGCTTTTCCTCCGGAATAAAGATAGGCGATATCACGTCCCATTTCGGCAATAATTGCTTCATTCGGAACAGTCAAGGCATTCTCTATTTCGTTCGACAAGATTTCAATGGAGGCTGTACGGCCGGGAGTTAGTCTTCCGTTAGCATTGGGATAGGTTGCACGCGCTTTTAAGGTACGCGTTTTCAAATCTACTCTGGATTCTACAGCATATACAGTCGCATGATAGCTGTTTAAGTCGGGCGGTGTGAGAAAAGAAATTCGTGTTCCTTGACGAATCAAATTGACGTGTCGTTCATTCACTGAAAATTCTATTTTGAGAGGAGTTGTTTTTGTTAGAGTGGCAACAATTGTAGTAGGCGAGGCATAACTTCCTTCACTGACTTGTCTTAAGCCGATAACTCCATCAAAAGGAGCTCGCAATTCAGTTTCGGCAATTCGCGCTTTGGCTAATTCTATGTCCGCAAGCAATTTTTCCAAATCAGTAGTTACCTGTTCGTAAGCTTCTTTACTTACTGCGTCTTTTTCCAACAAGGATTTTTGACGAAAAACACGATCTTCTGCTAAGGGAATCTGAGCTTGCAGTTTTTTTAGTTCAGCTTGTAAAGGTTTATCGTTCACTTTTGCGAGTAATTCGCCCTTTTTCACTGCAGTGCCTTCCTTGAAGTGAATATTTGTAATTTTCCCCGATGTTTCAAAAGTCAAATCGACCTCTTCGTCCGGGATTAAATTACCTGTAGCGCGAATAACGTCAATAAGATTTTCGGGCTGAACGACTTTGACTGTCACATTTAAAGGAGCGCCGCTTCCGGCTGCTGGTGCGGGAGTTGTTTGCGAAGGTTCTTCTCCTTTTTTGAAGTGCTTAGAGATAGACGGATACAAAGCCATCCCAAGAATAAGCAGGGCAATAAGAGCAAAAAGAACTATTTTAGTTGTCTTATTCATATAATGTTGTAAATATTGTAATTTTAATTTAAGGGTTATTTCACGAATCCACAAAATTAATTTTTTTGCATTAGAATAAGACTAGAATAACGTTAATAAGTTTAAAAGGGAAGGTAAATTTATTATATATTTTCACAGAATGGGATTGTTAGTTATAATTTGTAATAATCCGTTAGGATTGTAAATCTTTGTAGGCAGGAGCGCAAGTACTTGTAAAAAAGCATTCATCGATAATCAAATCCGATTGGGCGGAATTATTCATACGAATATTCGTATATATGCATACTCATATATATTCATAGCAGGTGCTAACACACCCACCTACAAAGATTTTTAATCCTACGGATTAATTAGGGTTTAAGGTATTGAGCCAAAGCATCTAAATTATTTTAACTGTTTTAACATAAGTCGGTTCTTCCGAGTTATTTTCATAACATTCAACAGTAACCGGAACCTGATTGCTTGTAAAAAAAACAGCAAACTCGGCTACTGTTCCGTCACTGACTCTCAATGTGAATTCTCGATAAAAATTGACACCATCGTCTTCCATCGTATCGTACAATGTCCATCGATCTGTCATCTGAATATAGTAAGGATATTCCGGCCTACCCGATGGTCGCTCAGTCCATTTAGATCTTATGACTATCCGGTAAGACACTCCTTCCGGGACTTCTACTGCAACTGGATACCAAAATGTCGATAAGCCCGCGCTTACTCGAAATTCAGTATCATTTTGCGCCAATAGATTAGGGGCATATTCGGGAAAATTGCCAAATTCAGGAAATTTTGCCAAAGAACCAATTTTATACGAAGTTTTTTCAAGAAATTGAGATACCAAACTTTCAAAATCGGGAATGGATGTTTCGACATTCAATTCGGCAAATTTATTTTCTAAATTTTCACGTACTTTCGGTAAATTCAAAGCATTGGCATTGGTAGCTAAACGAGAACCTAAATCCATATTGCTTAACTTGCCGTCTGTTTGAATATCGTCCGAAATATCAGCCATCAATTGCATTACATCGGCAGTTGCGGAATAGCCTTGTAAAATTGATGCAACTGTAATTAATAAAGCGTTTTGTGCCAAATCGAATATTTCAAAAGCCTCTGCATCATATTGTTGCAAATCGAAAATAGCGAGTACTTCCTTTTCGGCTTGGGCTTTCGCATCGGCAAAAAGCTTTTTATCCTCTTTGACCAAATATTCGATGCGGGATTTTGCCAAATGCGTTAATACATTGACATTAGCCGAATTTATGTCAGCAATATCGACCAATGCATACAAAGTGATTTGTCCCGGAGAAAGTTTACCCGATACTTCATTAAAGTAATAGCCATCGGCTTTCAATTCTACATAAGGAGAACTTAATTCGATGTTTTTCTGCTCAAATGCACCAGAATTGCTGGTTATTCGAGTGGAATATACTCTGCCGGTTTGATTGAGTTCCGAATCCAATTCATAAATCGAGACAGATGAACCGTTAATAAACGGTCCTTTTTGCGCATATCCTGAAAAGACCGATTTGGTTATTACAGGATTTTCTACTGGGGGAGGAAGTTCTTCTTCCACTGGTGGATTGATGATTTCAGCCACCTCGGGAGATTGTTCGCATGAAAAGAACAAAAATGCTCCCAATAAACTCAATAAATAAAATTTTGTTTTCATGGTAATTTGCTTTTAGAAACTGTTTAATTTTTCAAGAAAATATTTTATCTTTAATACATACCAAAATGTCTCTTTCATATCAATTCTCATTTAGGGGTGGGGTAATAAACACAATAACGATGTTATTTCGTGAATCCATGAAATTCAATTCATTATTTGAAAACTCGAATTTTACAGTATTTCGCATGTTTTCTATAAAATGATTGACTTCTACTTCTCTTATAGTAGCTCCTGCATTATTGTACGAAACAGTAGTCACATCAGGGTGCTGTGATAAATTACTTACTATTGACCTTAGTGGTGTAGTTCCATCCGTTTCAAAAAGCCAAATATTCAAGCTTTGAGATATATTTCTTTTGGGAACAATTCCCTGCTCAGAATTAGCCGCAAATTCGGCTGCATCTACTCCTGAGTTCAAATGTATTAACAATTCATTTTCAATATATTGTCTGTCTTTGTGAATGTAAATTTGTTGACCTTCATTTCTTTCAAATTCAAACTCAATCTTATTGTAAAACGTATTGCCCTCTATGTATCCTTGTTTCGTGTCAGGTATTTCTATTGAAATACTTGAATAGGAAGCATTATCAGGCACAGAAGCAATATCGGTCAATTCTCCCGAAAGATTTATTGCTTTTACGTTCCATGTTCCTGCGACATCTAAGATTTCCGGCATCTGTGGTGTTTCCGGCATCTGTGGAACATCTGGTGTTTCCGGAATTTGTGGTGTTTCCAATTTTTCACAGCCAATAGTTGCAAACAACATAACTATTACTGCTAATGTTGATATGGCTGTAAATCGCTGTGAGTTTTTTAATGTTGTTTTCATGATATGCTCCTCCTGTTATTTTATTTCGTTACAATCTTTTTCGTAATCATTCCTTCTGAAGTTTGAAACTTAAAGAAATAAACATCATTCGGAAAATCAGACAAATCCAAAACGGTTTCAGAGTCAGAAAGTATTCTATTTAGAATCTCCACACCCAAAACATTGTAAATAGTTAAATAAACGTTTTCAAGAGATATTTCAGAAACATCTATAATAACATATTCGGAAGCCGGATTAGGATAGATTTTAATATTGCGTTCGATTGTAGGATTATCTATGTAGACTCCTCCTACAAAATCACAATCTTTAAAATATTCATTCTCTAAAGAGTAAGTTTGAGTAAAATCATTTTGCTTGCAAATGAGATGATATTCATACTCTGGCTCGAACCCCCAATTAGGACCAACACCTTCGATAAACATTTTTCTTGTTTGGCCGCCTGTATCCTCATTGAATTGAATATGTTTTTTACCATCAAGGATGTAAACGCCTTCCACATATAAGGTTCTGAATTGATTGTATTCTGTTTTCGTATCAAAAGTATCTCCAACGGATAAATCCAAGTCCATAATCAATAACTCCGCTGTTGAGTCTGGCTCTATAAGATAGAGTTTGGAATTGGTTTCATTGGTTCTTATTTTGCCAATAATGCCACATTGATGGCTCCATCTACTTTTGTATTCCATGATTTTACATTCATCGTCAGTTGTTATTGCCGAAATTGTATCCATCCATGCATACTCCGGAATTGTGTATTTACCGGTTACGAGCCACTGTGTCATTTCATCTCCAAAGATGGGTTGATACTGCTGAGCTTTCCCTTGGAAAAGCAAAAGAGAGAAAAAACATACAAATAATAATCTTTTTTTCATGATTTAACGATTTTTTTGTTTGATTATACCTTCTGAAATAACAACTGTCTTCTCATTTAGAGAATCAATCAATAATATTTTATACTCGTTTGACAAGCTGCCTCTGGAAATAAACCATTTGACATTTGCCCAAATCCCAGTGTTGAGACAAGACAAAAATAAATTATGCATAGTATTCTCATATCACTTTATTTTTTTATTAATTTAGAATATATTTTTTCTCCATTTGTCATTTCAATCACAAGGATGTTAATCCCTTTAGGCAAATTTCGACAATCAACAACAGACTCTTTCCCTTTTATGTCCATTATTTTCTCGCCGGAAATTGAAAATACTTGAACTTGTTGTATCTCTACATCGGAATATTTTTCGATAACGCAAAAATCACTTACCGGATTTGGATAAACGTTCACTTGAGAAGAAAGTTTCAACTCATCCATTCCGGCAAATAGATTTTGCTTATTCCCAAATGCGATATAAAATATTCTAAAATCATTTTTACCATATTCAAACATACGATGAGAATCATCCAAGGGATCCAAATCATCACAGATAGGGTTTATTACAAGAGAATTTATATCTTTTAAATAATGATAAAAAGTACAGTAAAAATCCTCATCCCATCTTGCCGGGCGATCTGTAATAACGCTATAATCTCTTTCTACATCATCAAACAGCTCTTTATTCCAACTAACAGTTACTGGTAAAGCTTCTTTCGGAAATATGACAGGAATTGCTCCATGTGCAATAGGGAAAGAAGAATTAATATTCACCATCTGTGTTCTTAGATAGAATAAATGTTCCGACGGGATAAGAGTCCAATCACGCCCAGTTATAAAAGCCTGAGATTCTCCCTGACTAACAGGAGAACCATAATCGATTTCTCCAAATGTATCGTCAACTCGGTGTGTTGCCCCCGGAGCATAACCGATTTCCAAAGAATCTCTTTCCCCCCTTGCTGTTTCAAAATATAATTGAAATGAAAAGGTCTGAGCATGCATGAGCGCAACAAAAAATAATGCACAAGTAATAACAAACAACTTTTTCATCGGTTTTATTTTTTTATAATGGAACTAATATATTTCTTATCAATAAATATAAAATATAATCCCGAGGATAAAAAAGAAACATCTATTCCTTTTTCTGAAATTATATTTTCACATAGCCACAAATTCCCCAAAGTATCATATATTTCTAAATTTCCAGTGGTGCTTTCTCCTAAATTTACATAAAATACATTTTGTATTGGATTAGGATAAATAAGAACTTTGCTTGAAACGTGTGGGTTAAAAATATTTGTGATATTTGCCAAATCAATTTCTTTTGAATCATTTAGCTTGTAATCATCGGAATATGTAGGATTATCTTCTGTTCCCCCTGTTGGATATCGCTGCTTTAGAGATACAATTGCTTTCGAATAAGTATCTTTTTTAATTTTTACTGTTGTTTCTATTGGGCAATAACAATCTAACTGAAGCCATCCCATTGTGTATAGAACATTTATTTTAATCACACTCATATCTTCTTCATATTCAACATACGTTTCAAGTATTTGGTCGGATTCTGTAGAATGAACTACAAATACTAAACTATCGGAAGTCGTTCCTATGAATTGTATCGAATCAATTTGCGTTTGAGCTTGAACTATTGTTGAAAAAAATAGTAGGATTAATAGTATGTTTGTTTTCATAATTGTCCTCCTTCACGATGATTAAATTTAAGGATTAACACTTTGACTTTAACTATAGCAATTCGCGAATATAATCATTATTTCCAAAAAAACAAACAAAAAATGTTATTTTTTACAAAAAAACGAATCCATTGATTGTAAATGAATTACAACAAAAAAAACAATCACATAAAAACCGATAAATTTCGCGACAAACCGGAACGGTGGGCGGACGGGATTATTCATATACAGTCGCTAACGCACCTGCCTACAAAGATTTTTTAATCCTACGGATTGCTATGTTCCGATTCTTCTATTTTCAGAAAAGATGCAGCTATTATCGGAACGATTGAACAAATCATGACATACACAAAAAATTGTTGATAGCCCAATTGCTCTTGAATCCAACCGGCAACCATTCCCGGAAGCATCATTCCCAACGCCATAAATCCGGTACAAATAGCATAATGAGCCGTTTTGTGTTCTCCTCGAGAATAATACATCAAAAACAGCATATAAGCTGTAAATCCAAATCCGTAACCAAGCTGTTCCACGAAAACGCAAAAGTTGATGATATACCAATTCGTCGGCAAAAAATAGGCTAAATAAACAAATGTAAGAGAAGTCAATAACATACTTAACATCATTGGCCAAAGCCATTTTTTCAAACCGCCTTTCGCCGCAACTATTCCGCCAACAATTCCGCCGATTGTCAAGCCGATAATTCCAACCACGCCATAGATAATTCCCACTTGTTCCGTATCAAGTCCCAAACCGCCTTTTTCGGAAGAATCCAATAAAAACGGTTGAATTAATTTCAATAATTGCGCTTCGGAAAAACGATAGGTCAGCATAAAACAAATCGCACTTAGGGCGTGTTTTTTCTTGAAAAAAGTCTGAAAAGTGATGCCAAATTCTTTGATTACTTTTCGAATGGTCGTATTGGAACGAGATTTATCCGCTGAAGCTTGCGGCAATTTGAAATAGTGATAAACAAAAAAAGCAAGAAATAAACCGGCAATAACAAAGAAAGTTACAGACCAAGCCATTGGAATATTTCCCGTTCTTTTTTCAAGCGTTCCGGCTAAATAAATCAACGCACCTTGTCCGACAATAGTCGCAATTCGATAAAAAGTGCTTCGAATACCCACATAAAAAGATTGTTCTTCTGTGTCGAGAGCCAACATATAAAAACCGTCAGCAGCAATCTCGTATGCCGTCTTCTGCTTGAAAAA
>JGI996J12353_1000344_pt1 | contig 11969 bp, 8 predicted proteins | sample IntmicLarv5ML5BL_FD_12353 | JGI IMG/M metagenome (IMG submission 12353) | reverse complement strand
TACCCGCCACAACATAGGTTTTATGATATTGGACGCTTTTGCAAAAGCGTCCAATGTTGTTTTTGAAGACAAACGTTATGGGGCTATCGCCGAATTAAAGATAAAAAACAAACATTTAATTCTACTTAAACCTTCTACTTACATGAATTTAAGTGGTAATGCGATTCGTTATTGGCTTCAAAAAGAAAATATTTCTGACGAAAATCTGTTAGTCCTTGTGGATGATTTAGCATTGCCATTTGGTTCTTTGCGTCTCAAAACAAAAGGAAGTGATGCTGGACACAATGGATTGAAACACATTCAAGCTACTTTGGGAAGCGCTCAATACAATCGCTTGCGATTCGGAATTGGAAATGATTTTCCTTCGGGAGCACAAATCCATTATGTGTTAGATTTATTTTCAGAAGAGGAACAAAAATTAATGCCGGAAAGAATCGATAAGTCTATCGAAATAATCAAAAGTTTTTGCTTGGCAGGAGTACAAATAACCATGAATCAATACAATAACAAATGAATGAAGTAAGAATTGACAAATGGATGTGGGCAACTCGAATTTTCAAAACGCGAACAATCGCGGTTGAAGCTTGCAAAAAAAATCGGGTAATGGTCAATGATGCGGTTGTAAAACCATCCAGAATGATAAAAGTGGGCGACATAATTCAAGTACGCAAACCGCCCGTTGTTTATTCATTTAAAGCATTGGATTTAACGGTTAATCGTGTGGGTGCTAAATTAGTCCCGAATTACTTGGAAAACATCACTCCGCCTGAACAATATGAAATCCTCGAACTTCAAAAAATCAGTGGATTCGTTGACCGCGCACGCGGAACCGGTCGCCCAACAAAAAAGGAACGCCGGGATTTGGATGATTTCTCAACTCCTACTTATATTGATGATTTTGATTTCGATTTTGATTTTTAGACTTTGGCCTTTTTCTTTTTCCGTTTTTCTTGATACCACAAAAACAATCCCAATAAAATCAGTATAAAAATCAGGTGTGGCTCGCTCATTCGCGAAACATCATCAGAAATATCGAATGATTTGTTGCCCGACAAAACTTGACTTTGTTTTTTCTTCAAAATGGCTTTTTGTGCTTCATTTTCGACTACAATATAAGAAGTTAGAGGTGTCATTATCTTTGAAGAGAAACTATAAGCAACCAAATCAACCCATTTCTTTTTAGAAGTTTCCGGATACAAAATTTGAGACATCCACATTCCTTGCAAATCCAATGCAGATTTCCAATCTTTTTCTTTAATCTCATCTTTGGAAACATCAAAAATATTCTTTTTCAAAACAATGCTTGGCTCTTGATTATCAGACAAATAAACAACAGAATTATCCGCTAATTTATATTCTAAAACCGGCTGAAGAAGATAGTTGCCCAATTGAAATGAATCCGGAATGAACGAATGGGGCTGCAAACTTCCGTCTTCTTCAAGATAAAAGTAATAAGAGTTATCAGGATAAGTCATTTTTAAATCCGAAAAATCTTTATCCAAGATAGCATTATCAATATCTGTAACAATTACAATAACCGGAAAAGAATCGCTGCTTGTTTTATATGAATGAAAGAGAACCGAACGTATGGCTCGGTCCAAATAGAATCCGCCTTCAAATAGTTGATTTTGACACTGTTCCTTCCAATCTTTTATGGAAAAAGGAGAAGTGGTATAAGTGTTCACAAAACTGATTCGACAATTTTCTGCATTGTCTTTATTATCCTCCAAAAACTGCTCAAGACGGGTCGAAAGTTCCTCTTTATTTTCGACTTGGTTTATGGATGTGTTAATCAAAAAATGATAATAAGGCTTTCGATAAACCGGTTGAAGAGATTGTTTTTCTTCGGAAGAAACATAAATCACATTTTCGGTTTCCAAATCTGCCATTAGATTTTCATCCGATGTTTCTAATTCAACCAGATTTCCATCGATTAAAAGCTGAACCGGTTCTTTATGCAAAAATTGAATTCCGGTTTTTCTCACTTCACCAGAAGAAAAGGGAAAAACACGAAATGCAACTTTATTTCCTGTCAAATAATACAAAATTCCGGGGTCTTTATTTTCATTTCGGATTTGAGAAAACACCCACATCGCCGATTTTTTTTCGGATAAAATACCCATTTCTTTTCTATCTTCTACGTACAAATAATAATCCGAAATCCAGCAACCTTCCGGCAAGTTGATTGTTGTGGCATATTCAGAAAACCAACCTTCTGAATCACTATTTGTTAACTCAAAATCAATCCAACTTAACCATGCTTTTTGAGCGGAATCGTAAGTCGTATTTACTGCAATATCCGTTATTGCGACATTGCTATTATTTATTCTTTCTGAATCTACATCATAAGAAGTGGTTCCAAAAAACACCGATTCTATTTTGCTTATTTTTGCATCCGACAAAGTCAAATTATCCAAAACAAGCCAATTATAATAAGCCGAAAGATACGGTATTTGATTCGTAAAAATAAAATCGTCTTTCTCCTTATGGTCTTTTAATATATTCAATGTTTTATCAAGAGAAGCTGTATTTATATTATATTCTTTCGAATAATCCGGATTGTAAATATAATCCAAAGCCTCATTCAAAACACGTTTTTCGTTCAAATAAGATACTGTAACAAAGACAGGTAAAACCAAAATGCCAACAATAATAAATGTTCTAATTCGCGATTTTGAATACCTTCTTGTCAAATAAGCATAATCTTTAGACAATTCATTTATATGAATGACAAAAAGTGCTAAAGGTGCCAACATTAAAAATCCGGCTCCAAAAACAATAATTGCAATAATTGATAAAGGAAGAAAAGGAAGAAAAACGAGAAATAAGTAGAAGGTGTAAGTAAATGTTATATTTTTTCCGATAAATAAAATAAGACGATGTGATTTATTGTAAGCATCCGGCAAACAAATTAAAACGGCATTAATGATTGTTAATATGTAAAACCAAATATTCGTAAAATTACCAAAAAGACCTCCTTCGTTCCCGGAATTGAATATAAAGCCATTATTAATCGCCAAACCAAACAAAGGGAACAAGAGAGAAATCGGTATTTTCCATAAAATTTCGTAGTTTTTTCCTGTTTTCGTTCTATTCCTTGCCAATATAAAAATTGCTCGAATTAAGAAGAAAAGGAAAAGAAGTGTTCCCAATATAAGTATTATAATTAAAGCATGGATATTGAAATCTCCATCGAAAGGCCTTCTTAGCGGAAGTATGACTTGTATAAAAAGATACCACAGCGCAGGAACCAAAACTGCCATCAAAAAACTTTGCCAAGCCTGATATTCTTTCTTTTTTGAGGTAAAATAACTGACCAATATCAACAATGAATAAGCGAGTGTCGGCATTAAAAATGTGCCAACATATAAAAACAAATTATTGGGAATCATCCAACTAGGAACGTCAAACGGAATGATTTCTTCTAAAGAATAGGTGTATAGATAAATAAATGGGATATAACAAAGTAGCGCAGCAAAACCGTAAAATACAGACACTTCCTTTTTCTGAAGAGTTAGATAAAGCGCATAAACAAAATTAGTTAAACCAAATCCGCCCAAAACGAAACCGAAGGTTTTCCACATTTGAATATTTGATTCTTGCAAAAGAGTTTTTATGATATTAAACTCTCCTACGAAAAGAATAAATAATATAATTATTGGCAAAGTATTTACAAGAAAAAGCCATTTGGGATTAAGCAAGTTTCGCATATTGTTGTTTCTTTGTTAAAAATTTTTCTGTTAAATAATATATAAAAATGAGAAATACCAAGCTGGTTAGCACTCCAATTGTTTGATGCAGAATTGAATGCATTTCTTTTGGGAAAAATGTATAAAATCGCTGAACAATAATGGAGATATAAATTCTTGAGGCTGTAACAAAAACAGCAAAAATGTAAGAGCAAATGAAAGCTGTCGAAATCGCAATTATTTTTCGAGAAACGCGATTAATCTTCCTGACAAAGAGCGTACTAAGCATAATAAAGCACACAATTCCAAAATTAAATCCGGAGCAAGATTTATCAATCAACACATTTAATTGAGAATAATAAAATCCGGTTTCAGAAGAATAAACAGATGAATAGCCCGTTAAAAATCCGACTAATTTATTTATCGGTTGAAGCAAAAAAAGAATATCATCATTATTAGCGGTTGAAAAAGAAAATTTCAAAAGGACAAAAAGCGCGATTATAAGCAAATACCAAGGAATATTATTATTCATGATGATAAGGCTCATTTTTTAGAATCGTCATCGCCCGATAAACTTGCTCCACAAAAATCAAACGTATCATTTGATGTGAGAAAGTCATTTTTGATAAAGCTATTTTTTCATGTGCTATATCATAAATTTTTTGCGAAAATCCATAAGCTCCTCCGATAAGAAAAACCAAACGTTTAGGAACTGTATGCATCTTTTTTTCCAAATATTCGGCAAATTTCAAAGAAGTAAATTCTTTTCCATGTTCGTCTAACAAAACAATATAATCGCCCGCTTGAAGATTTTTAAGAATCAATTCTCCTTCTTTCTCTTTCTGCTGTTCAAAAGAAAGATTTTTCGTATTTTTCAAATCAGGAATGACTTCAAATTCAAAAGATAGATAATGTTTCAGCCGCCCACAAAACTCAGACAAGCCTTTTTCCACAAAATCTTGATTGGTTTTACCAATAACTAATAATTGAATTTTCATAACTTTTGACGCTGCGAGAATCGCTGGGATAAAATTAAGATTTTAGAATCGAACATGAACCCAAACCTTTTCATTGCCTTTTATCCAGCCGGGACCATCTTTAACTAAGCGAATGGCTTCTCTATCGGCTGAAGGACATAAAGATTTTGCAATCGAGAGATTATAAGGACGACCATTTCCATCAACATTGAAAGAAACACTGACAGAGCCTTTTGCATCTTTACATTCGTCATCTGTAGGGCGAATCAATTCTCTTTTCAAATATGCCTGATATTCTCTGTCTCCAATCGCAGATTTTGGAACAACTGACTCTTTTTTTACACTAGCTACTTCCGCTTCAATTGCACCTTGAACTCCTGCAATTTCTACTTTTGCTTCTGCAAGTTCATTTAATGCAATCGGGGGAATAATCGCTTCGCTTACAAGAGCCGCATCCTCTTGAATGTCAGCCAAATCAGAAGTAATTATTTCATCGTGAAATGCAAGAGATTCTACAGACTGCATTTCCGATTGAATATTATCTTCAACAACAGGAGGTGTAAAAGCAATGATTGGCGTTTCTTCTGTTTCTTGATTTTCATCAATAGGCAATGCTGTCTCCGAATTAACAATCTGACTTTCTAATTCGGTATTGGCAATTTCTTCCATAGCAATGAAATCGTTCTTTGACTGATTTTGAGAAAAGAAAAAATATCCTCCTGCGATAGCTAAAATAAAAATACTTGCTGCGATTGACCAATTACGTAAATGGAATTCTTTTTTGTCTGTCTTTTTTTTGATTTTTTTCTGCAAATCTTCAATTCGACTTTCATGGTCTGCTTTTATTTTGTCATAGCCAGCCAAAGCATCCGCTAGAAAAGAATCTTTCATTGCTTCTCTTTCAAGGTAATTTATATCTTTTCCCTTTCTAACTCCTTGTATGTAACTCCACAAATTCATTAGCTGTTTTTTTCTATACAAATTTTCAGATTGCGTTTCCCATTTTGAATATAACTTTTTACTTGTTTTAGGTTATATCCTGTACTATTTTCAATATCTGCATACGACATTTCTTCCATAAAGAACCGAATAATCGCGATGCGTTGCTCGACCGGAAGCTTTTTAATGCATTGTTTGAGAGCGCTCACTTGTTCATCATTATTGTCTTCTTCTTCTAATAGATGCAAAATTTTGTCCGATTCCATAACATCGGCATTTAAATCGACAATTATTTTACAATTTTCTTTTCGTAGTATCTGAAGACAATGATTTTTCACAACACTATAAATCCAAGTTCGAAATACATTTATTTCATAATCGGAAATTTTGGGAAGTAAATTTTCAAAAAGCTGCATAACAGCATCTTGTGCGTCATCCGCATTTTGAAGATATTTCAAGCAAACACCGTAAAGCAAAGGGGTATAGCGATTATACAATTCTCCAAAATACTCAGTATTTCCTGATTCTTTGAATTGTAGCAATACCTCCTCATCGGTTAATTTTGCTATGTTTTTATTTCTAAACAAATTATGGGATTTTTATAGATTACAAAAATAAACAAAAATATTCATTTTACATGCAATTTTCGTTCCAGTTTTAAGGCAAAAAAGAAAAGGGCGTCGCGTTGACGCCCTTAAACAGAAATTCTACGGTTTACAAAGCTCTCGATCTAAATAATCGTAGAAAATTTCTGTGGGGGAATTGTCTCACGACAATTCAGTGACAGCGAGCAAAGCTCGCAGTGACAAGTGACACAAGTGACGAGTGCGCAAAGCTACGATAATGGCTTTCGCTGGCGCGGATTTGCAATCCGTGCCGAACCATCCGCGGAAATCTGCCCAATCCGCTTTATCCGCGTTCCATTTTTCATCGAATAATAATTTTATCCGTTTGCGATTCGCCATTCATCAAAATCGTTTTTATCCCATTCCTCCGGATTGAAATCCGGAGCTAATTAGATGTCGCACTAAAGTGCTTTGCTGGCGCGGATTTGTAATCCGTGCCAAATTATCCGCGGAAATCTGCCCAATCCGCTTTATCCGCGTTCCATTTTTCATCGAATAATAATTTTATCCGTTTGTGATTCGCCATTCGTCAAAATCGTTTTTATCAAATAAACGCCGATCGATAAATTTGTATTCATTTGATAAATATTATTATTGATTTCGTTCGCTTGTTGAATCTTTTGTCCTTTGATGTCAAACAATTCGATTTTCTCTATCTTTTCTTTTGACGAAATTGTTATGCTTTCATTCGTTTGATAAATATTGATTGAATTGTTTTCTTTTTGAATATGATCAATATACGTTGGATTATATGCACCAACTTCCAAAACAAAACGCTCTGTATAATCATTCATATCTGCATGGAGAAATGTATAAATCGGATTATTAAATAAATCTTGTCGTGTTCCTGTTTGCTTATCTAACAAATACAAAGATTCAATTTGCAGATTTTCCAAATTTGAAAAACTCAAATCCACACGATGACCCGCCGGCAAACTAAGACCTAACAAAATTTCTTTTTTTGTTGAATTATCCACAAATTGAATAGCATTCTTTTGATTGTTTTCATCTGTGAAATAAATCTGCGGTGTTAATTTGGCTTCCGGATTGAATAATTTATAGATGTTATTTTCATTATCATCATTCAAAATCAATTGAATTGAATTGCTTTTTCCTTTATTTGTGGCAGTAATATAAAGATGATTTTCTTCCCCGATTATTGTTGATGATTTCAATAAATGTTCTGTTCCGGTTGGTCTTGTAATCGAAACATCTTCAAAAGGAAATTCTAATTCGATATTTGTTCCCGCTGTTCCGGCTGTTTGCAAGAAAAAGCCTTGAAGAGGAGCAATAAGAGTATTCGTTCCATAAATATATTCCGTCCAAACTTCGTCTTCAAATAAACGATAATAAATTGAACCTATTTTCGATGAGCCATTGGCAGCAAAAAAGGCATCAAAATTCAAAGTGGACATAAATGGATTACCAATCATGATTTCTTTTCTGGCTGGAACGGAAATCTTAAAAGTGTTTTTTCCGCCAACATTCACCACTTGTTTGTCAAAAATAAATCGATAAGCTTCATCTCCGCGCGCAATACTTCCTTCCGGATAACCGTTAGCCAAAGGAACATTCGGCATATATTGCCAATAATAACTGAAATGACTGGTTGTTCCATCGTATTTATGGATTCGGTGAGGACCTTTATCATAAGCATCTTCGTCTGAACCTTGAAAATAAGGAATCGTTAAAACGCCATTCAAAGCATTCAAGCCATTTTGATAACCTTGAGAATTTTCAGCGCCTATTTCGGGAAGATTTCCGGCTGTCCACAAAGCAATCGCGTAATTTAAAGATTCATCTAATTTCAAATCATTTGTGTTTTTGGGCAATTCCCAATTACCGGTCCAAGTGCCTGAAGCATTGGATGCTACAAATCCTTGTTGCCATGTGTGAGGTTTTCCACCAAAAGAGAAATCTCCAGTTACCATTTTTTTCAAGGGAGCAGCCAAAGCGTACCAGCGATTTCGTTCTAAATGGGAAGGATTATTGATGTTTTCGTAACCATCGTTAATCTCTAAGTTATTGCTGGAATCGTAATAACCGAAGTTATATTGAACAAATGCTTTGGAGTAATGCAAGGAATCCGTTCTTGCGACTTCTCCGCCAAATTCAAAATGAATATTGTTACAAGCAGCGTCACTGTAAACCATTCTACTGGTTGTTGCCGGACTTAAATTTGGATAAATATCAATTCCATCGGGAATCAAAACATTTGTACAAGAACGAGGAATCCAACTTTGAGGGAAAGATATAGTAGGAGAACTTGGATCCGGATTTATCCAATTGGCAGCATTATGCCAATCTCGCGTCCCTCCCGCTCCAGTCCAAATCAAACTGTCTGCACGCTGATAGATTTTCACTTCTATGCGACTCGTTGTTCTTTTGGCACCTCCTTCATAAACATCTACATACAAAGATTGTACGCCGGTTCCATCTTTCACAAATAAATCGGAATTGCTTAATTTTCCTTTGTTCATTCCCAGAAAATAAGCAGAGGATATGCTGGTTGGATCCGTCCACCAAACATAATCCAACGGAGAATTTAATGGATAAAAATACACGGTACTATCACCCTCGCACAATATTTGATCCGGTGCTCCCCACAAATCCCGATTGTAGTAATTATTCCAATAGCGACATTCTTCCATTGTAACAGGAAAAGCATTTTCAAATTCATTCAAACGAAGTTGAATATTGGCGGGAATGAAACTTGCAACTGAACCAGGAATAAAAAAGGTAAGTTTTTTTGTTTCTCCAACATCAATGCTTCCACCTGGAATTGTTATTGAAAGAGGAGTGGTCGACAATTTAACTAATTCGGTTCCTGTAAATCCATAAGCACTGACAGTCAAAGGAGTTGGAAAGGAAGCATCGCCTTCATTGGTAACCCAAATATCTACTTCATAATCATTGCCTACAATAGTGAATGTTGCACCATTGGAACCAAATGTCTCATCAAAAGTCAAATCGGGGCCATGACGAAACATCTTGCCTGCATTATTTAGCAAAGTTGCTTGCTGTAAAAAGTTATTAAATGGACGGTGAACGACACCATCCTCATCAACAAACGAAGTTGCAGGATTCATTGGATGAGCGGGAATGGTCAAATCTTCATTGATATAAACCGGATTGTAATGATACTTGTCCCACACAGGACGCGCTGGAGCCCAAGGAGAGTTAACAGGATCATCTGTGGCAAAGATCTGAACCCGACCTGACGTAACGTTTGAGCCACCGCCAACAGTTATTATTTTCGCTTGACCATCATTATTAATATTGGCAACAACAGCATATTCACCAGCAGTAGAATTTTGCACTCCCCCCGCGCTATACAAGTCATAAACTTTAATACTTCCATTGGGGTTAAGACTTGGATCTCCCGTTTCATGATGTATACCGCTACCATTAATGATCCGAATTTCTTGTTCATCGCGATAAACGATTTCGGAAATACCATCTTGATTGAAATCAAAAAGTGTCAAGCCCGTAGAGGCAGAGGGGTCTACGACCTCCAAATCCCATAATAAAGAAAGCCTGTTATTAATTGGTTGACTTGAATCATATTTATAAGCCAACATTATGTTCTTTGCGACAAGCGCAATGTCGGGATGTCCATTTCCCGTAAGATCTCCTATAAACGGCACAGCTGGTCCAAAATAACGAGAACCAGCATAATATACTGGAATATCTGTTATTATCTGAGATAATAAAACTCCGGTTCGAGGATTATAAACAACCATGTTGCCCTTATGATTGGGATTTACTCCTGTTCGCCATGTTGTGACCACATCTAAAAAGCCGTCTCCATCCACATCTGCAATTGATGTAGTTCCATTGCCCACTCCGATTGGATTTGTAAAGCCCGGGTACTTTTTATAAGTGTTGCCTGCAACAAGCGCATTCGGATTACTAATATTTATTTTGTAAACACTATTGCCCGCAACTATTTCTAAGATTCCATCATTGTCTATATCCGCAGCCATCCAAGAAGAGAGTTCCAAGTTAGCGATATTACCATTATGAGGAAAGACTCCAAAATTACATCCAAGAGACTCAAGAGATCCGAACGAGTTTCCATCAATACCGCTTACCAAGAGTGTTCCGGTCTTGGCATCAAAAATCTTGTCATATACCGCGACCTGAGTGCGACCTGTTCCCATAAAGTCGGCAATGATAGGACTACATCCCGAAAGGTGCGTATTCTCGGCACTATTACCGTAAGTCACACTTCCAGTTCCTCCAAAGCTTAAATTCTTGGAAAATCCGACACCATCAAACGTATATTTGATTAATTGCCATCTATCTGCAACTGTTGTAGTAACACTTGCATTATTTGTGGTTAAAAAGATAGACGGGTAGCTGTCTCCTTCTATTTTAGCAAGTACTATAGGATTTCCTGCGGTCGCTACGCCATTAGGTATTGCTATTTCATATTTTTTATATAATTTCGGAGTATGAGATTCATCATATCCAAAAATCAAAATTTTATTCGTTTTTGATTCAGGAGCCAAATTATTCACCACTACGATTTCAATATCCGGATTATTATCCAAATTTCCAATTAAAGGGGAGAAGCCAATAAATACCTCTTCTACAGAGCTTGCAATTTGATCAATTCCCCAAGTCATTTTTTGTGAAGGTACAGCACATACATCTTGGATATTATCCGGCATGTCCGAAACATTGATTAACACCAAGGCTGCATTTGGCACGGATTCTCCACCACAACTAATTTTGTAATAAAATTCGTCTTGTCCAACAAAACCGGGTGTCGGTGTATAATCAATTGTATTATCTGAATTAATACCGACTGTACCTCCCTTGCTTGTTGTCGGATGCATCAATTCAATTTCAATCAAAGCTTTTGTACAAGCACCAAGTTCATCATTATGAAGAATATCTAATTTAACATTAGCTGAACCTGGATGTACAAAAAGATTGTCAGGTATGGCTTCTAAAGTAAATTGCGCATAACTATTCCCACTGCATAAAGTCAAGAAAGACAAGACAAACAAAGCTATCTTTATTTTTTTCATTTGTAGTTTTTGTTTTTTGATGAGTAAAATAGATAAATAAAATAGTACGATAACTACCAAAAATAAGTTTCCATTGCCTAAAGGAATACCGGCAATCGCTGGTGCGTTCGGCATAGTTGTTCCCGGAGGTAATAACAAAGCGTTATCATTCAGCAGATTGTTTTGCGAAAAAATATTAGTCAATAAATCACCGGAAAAGGAGTAATAATCGTTTGCTGAAAATGGTTCCTGCGAAAAAATATCTTTTTCTGCACTTTCTTCAAAGAAGTAATTTTCCGAAGGAAGACTCGAAGAAAAAGGTTCGAGCCACTGGGCAGAAGCCGAGCCGAACGAAAATAAGAAGAATAAAAATAAATAATGTTTAATTGAGAGTTGCATATTTATAAAATTAAGAAGTAAGAATTAAAAATTAAGAATTGGTATCTAGGGCAAACGCATTTGTAGAGACGCAATGCTTGCGTCTCGTCTTCTTGCGCCTTGTTTCTTTGCATCTCGTTTCCGGACATTTTGATGCCTTGAATTTCTTTTTCGAATGATTTTAAACGGAAACGGGAATGTAAATCGAGACGTAAGCGAGGATGGAAACCGGCATGCAGGCGGGGATGGAAATCGAGACGCAAGCATTGCGTCTCTACAGGAAAAAACTGCAGAAAATAAACAACAAAAGCCACCTTAAAATAAGATAGCTTCTCTTTGAAT
>JGI996J12353_1000343_pt1 | contig 11975 bp, 11 predicted proteins | sample IntmicLarv5ML5BL_FD_12353 | JGI IMG/M metagenome (IMG submission 12353) | reverse complement strand
CTCTCTGTCTTTTTCACCGTCAGGAGAAAGGATGAGGAAGGCTGCTGCGCCTCCCGCAACCATAACTGCGGCTACAACGATAATTGCAATGATTTTGATATTCATCGGATCACGTCCAGAATTAGTAAGTGAACATCATATAAAACCATTTTAGGATAAATTATCCTAGTTGTAATAAAATTTTATACTCATTCCACATCAAGGACAATAAAATACATTTCATTGAATTATATATGACAAGAGGAGCGCAATAGGATTTCCCTCCTCGTTCACAGCATTGATCCTATCGATTCTCTTCTTTTAACATCGACAAAACCTACCCATAAAATTGTTGTATGGCCCGAATGCAGATGCAAATATAGAAATTTTTCAGATCAAAAAAAAAAGAAAGTGGGTAAAGGGTTTCAAATTGTTTTTGACAGTGCTTCAAGTTCTATTTTCGCGCACTACCACAACCAACAGGCGTTCCTCCGTCACAGAGGATGCTGCCGCCTCTATCAGACTTCACCTTTGATTAGGAGTTCAATGAGTGAGCGACCAAGAAGAACGACAAAAACGTGAATCACGACTTCATCCGTGACATCGAAAGAAAATATCTAAAGAGGAGGGGATAAGTACCTAAGTGGAATTGAAATAATTGCGGAGTACTCTCCGCATAACATTTTCATTCTTTTGAAAAGAATCTTCTATTCAATAGGTATATATCCCCTGTACACCTATACAGGAGTGTATTGGTAAGCCCCGTGTTATCGGTTGCGTTTGACGTGGCCTAAGTGATTCACAGGCGAGAGCGGTATCATCCCGAGAGGTGATGGAATATGGCGACGCAGTCGTTTCATGAAATAATGGAAATAGATACACCCGAAAAGGCAAAGAGACTCGTCAAGGCATTCAGAGACGCTGAGGAGAGGGGACCCTGTGAACCCCCCATCGACATCCGCGCCGAACTTGAAGAGGGTAGGAAGTACATCGGGAGTATGCATTTCGAATGAGTCCGGCCATCATTAATCTCTACGATATCATCGCGGAGATAGGTGAAACAAGAGCTCAGGCGATTCTGTCCACATTTAAATGTTCTATTGATCCGGACGCTGAGAAATTTTTTAAGAATACTTCTATCAAGCACAAAAAGGATAGTATCTCACGAATGTATCTGGTCATTGAAAAGGGTGATACCAAAGATACGATCAAAGGATTTTTCACGTTAGCCGTAAAATAACTTCCCAATTAAAAGGGGGTTTCGCAATACCAATGTTGAAACAAAACAAAAGGAGCGAAACCCATGAAGTATATTGGAATAGACGTACATAAAAATGTCAGTACCGTGTGCGTACTGAACGAAAACGGAGAAGTTGTGAATGAACTGGTCGATATACCGACCACCATGAAAGGTTTGTAGCAATTGTTAGATGTTGCCGACCCTTCGGACTGTAAGATACTTTTCGAGAATTCCACGCGATCCCATTTCGTGCATCATTTCCTTAAGGATTCCGGATATGATGTGACCGTTGCTCATTCGACAGACCTGATTATGATAGGGCGGTCCAAGCTCAAGACAGATCGGGTTGACGCGAAGAAGATCGCCGAATATGCCTTGAGAAGGGATAATGGTGAGGTGCAATTCGCAGTCTGTAACATAACGGATCGTGAGAATATGGTGTTAAAATCTCTATGCAGACTGAACTTGTATCTCGTGAGAATGAGAAGCGATATGGTCAGAAGGGTGCACGGATATCTTTCGCTTCAGGACATAAAGATGCCTGTGGGGTATGTTTCGGTAAAATCAAAGAAAGCCATCAAGTTCCTGGAGGATCTGGATGACCCTGTTCTGAAGAACATGATGATGACCGTTCGCGACCTTAACAACAGGATCGTACAGACCGAGGATGACATAGAACAAATGACAGTAACAAATGAGAGCGTGAAGATACTTCTTACCATTCCTGGCATGGGATTGAAATCCGCGGTTACGGTGGTATCGGCGGACGGTATCGAGAGATTCGATTCACCGCGTAAACTGGTATCCTTCTTCGGTGTTGACCCTGTGACCAGTGAATCCGCGGGAAAACGGAAGAAAGGACGCGTATCAAAGGATGGGGATGTACTGACAAGATACACCCTGAGGAATGTTGTCATCGTCCACGTCTATCGCAACAAGGATACGGAATTATCACGATTCTTCCACAGAATGAAGAGCAGGATAGAACACAGCAAGGCATTGACGGCGACCATACGTAAATTGGTGTGCGTGATCTGGGCAATGCTGACTTTCGGGGAACCTTTCCGATCCGCACCTTCACAATTAACGATCCATTACCCATGGATACGATGTAACAGACGAAGGATGAAGAAAAGGATATCGGAAACCTTTTGTGGCATGTGGATCACGTTGTAAAATTGACACACTTTCAGCATCCAAGACCGAAGTTAATTTGTGTCTTGAACACGGGAAGAAAACGGTATGTGCCGAGTACATCGTTGTGAGCTCGTTCGAGCATCATAATGCAGCGTCAGCTTTATGAGATAAAAAGGAAATGTGGGGGAAGAACCCCCTTTTAATTGGAAGAAGTTTATTGGCCTATAACTACTCACACAACACGTGTTGTTTTCGACACATAGCCTCCATACCATTTGGAGAATACGTAGGTCCTGTCGCAAGATTTCTCTATCATATAGTATGACGCCTTTGTGGCAGGGGTATGATCCCAATCGCATGCGACCGATTTGATTTCTCCACCTTCAATATATCCGACGATGAACCCGAGGCAGGGTTTCAGGTTGTCTCCTTTGTACACGAACTTTGTGTTCAGTACTGTGGATTCCGTGATTTCCGCCCCTACTCCATATCCGACTAGACCTCCGAGTGAACGAGAGATCTTTGACCCCCAGAGCGTAAGCAGAGCATAGCCCTTTTCGTTCCCTGTTACGAGACATTTGGTGACTTTGCCCGTTGACTTTCCCACAATTCCTCCCATGTCGGCATTGGAAAAAAGTTCAGGGTGAATCGCTCTGCAGTTGGTGATGGTACCGTCACTTTCTCCTACAATGCTACCAGTGTATGCTTTGTTACGATTGATTTCAATGTAACAATCATAAACTGAACAGTTGTCGATTGTACCTGCGTTGTAACCGCTTATTGCTCCGGCACTGATGAAGCCGCTGCCATCATGGGTCGATTTCACAGTGATTCTTGCATCTACCAGTGAAAGGTCCTTGACGGTTCCGGCTTTACCTATGGAGCCGAAGAGCCCCAAGTTCAAGTTGCTTGAGTAGGTACTGGCTGTACTGGAAATGTTCATGTTCAATATCGCATGTCCGTTTCCATAGAACTCACCATTGAATGAAGGTATGGCATTCCAGGTCGCTCCGTAATTCTTCAGGTCTATGGTATTAACCAGGGCATATGTCCTGCCAGGTTCATAGCGGATCCTGCTCAGATCATCCACACTAGATACGACAACTACTGAATCTCCAATCTCAGCCCTCATTTTTTGGACAAAGATCTTATGATCCTGGTGAATGGTATCAAGACTTATTTTCACAGGGGATATGATCTCCTTGTGGAATGCTTCCTTAGAGGATGCTGTGAGCCATTTGGTATCGCAATTAAACGTGTTGTAGCTAATGTAGGATCCGAGGTATCGTCCGTCAAAGGAGTACACTTCGGTTTGCATGTACTCAACTGATCCGACTACAAAGTACCCGACGTAGTCCTTCAGGTTAACGTACTTGAACTCCTGACCTTTGAATAACGCCGTTGCTTTCGCTGCAGTTATGGCGGATGATGAACCCGTGGTCATTGATGTGCTGTTCCAGTTTGATATGGAGGTCTGTTCTTCCGGGGTGAGGATGCCAGCAATACTGAATACGCCGCCTAGGACCGTGGCTATTGGCCCTGCAGGAGGAGGAAGTATACCAAACATTCCCATAGTACTACCTATTACGGAGAGAACGTCACCAGTGGAACCACTTTCTTTGATGGTAGTAGTGGATGAGCCACTAGCAATGGTTTTCGAAACAAACTGTGTAACAGTAGTGCCGACTATGTCAATCTCGCCCATTGTGACAGAGGTACCGCCCATGTTTGGTATGGGGTCACCAGTCAATGAAGCAACTACGGTATCGGTTGATACTCCAAGGTAGTAGGTGTAACTGTATGTTCTAGCTTCGGCATTGGTACTGGTACCGATATATACCTTGGGATTGCTTGCCATTACTGGCCCCTGGTATTTTTCGTAGACTGTCGTTTCCCAACCTAAGTACAAAGAAATAACCCCGTCAACAGCAATGGTGTTATCCACTGTGTTGTTGAAATTCCACTTCTTCGTCCATTCGCGATCCAAAAACCAGCCCAGCTGCTCAAATCCTACCTGTGTTATTATCTTCGGAGTCGGGATTCTGTCCCCCTTGTCAAGGTACACATAGTCCATGCTCACTTCACAGTTTGTGTAGAACACTACAGTGTAGTCAGGTGCTTTGGCTATGCCTGTGTATTTCCATCCTGCAAACAGGATCCAGTTGTTGTATATCGGTGATTCAAACTGAAACTCACCCGTACCATCCTGATTCTCAGCCTTGAAGGGGTTGATGAACCACCCAACGAAGGCCCAGTCCTCTCCTCTGTATGGGATAGTGTATGTGGGTGTCTTTCCGGAATCTATCACTTGAGCAGGCACCTTGCTTCCCCCCATTGAGTCGAAGGAGATGGTGAATTTGATAGGTACACCTGAGTTTCCTTCTGTGAAGCCTCCATATAGCACAGTGCTCTCACTTACTATCTGGGAGAAATCGAATTTTCTCGTAAGGTTCACGTCCTCGAACCAGCCAGCGAATAAATGGCCGCTGCGGGTTGGTTCCTGTGGCGGACTTATCGTTGTACCAACCGGGATATCTTTTTTCGTGGATTCGCCGTCGACGATGAATTCGATAGTGCACGTGGATTCTACTTCTTTCCATCCTGCAAACAGGACCCAGTCGTTGTAGATCGGTCCAAAGTGGAATTCACCTTGCATATCCAGAGTCTCGGCTTTGTAGGGGGTTGTGAACCATCCTACAAATGAAGCTAACTCTTTCTTAGGGACTGGATATGCCGGAGTTTGTCCTGCCTTGATGTGTTGTGTTGGGATATCACTGCCGCCTCTGGTGTCGAAAGTGATTGTGTATGTAGGTATTGGTTGGTCTTTCTGGACAAAGCACCCATACAAGATGAGGTTTCCATTAATGACTTTGGAGAAGTCAAACTTCTTTGTCAAGTTCATGTCCTCAAACCACCCGGTGAATGTGTAGCCCGCGAGTGTGGGTTCCCTTATGGGGTTTATCGTTGTACCCGCAGGTATGTCTTTCTGTACCGAGGATCCACCGTCATAGATGAATTCTACAGTATATGTGCCAGCTTCGCTTTCATGACTCTGTGCAACTGCAAAGGCTCCCATGGATATGGCCAAGAGAGTGGTTACAGCAACGCACGCATAGACGATCTTTGAGTTTTTTGCCATTTCTTATTCCTCCTATTCTGGAAAATGTTTCTATAATGTTTTTGGTCAAATCCATTTTATCCTCCTTTGAGTTTTTTTTATGTGATCACACACATTGTTCGTATGTCGCACAGTTTGATTTTACGAGAGCTATCGCAAGATCTTGGTGTTGTAGGATGTATTTTCAAAACTCGCAAATATATCGATAAGTAATGATTTTACATATCGAGATGCGAATCTCAAAAATACACAAATTTTTAAGCGTGCATTCGTTTCATTTTAGAAACAAATTTATAATTACACGGGCAGTAATGCATTTCATGAGAATAATTTGCCTCTTTTATTGATGCAAGACTCATTCTTTTACCACCAGACACCACTATGTTTTTTTAGGTATTTAGTATTTATTCTATGGAGAAATAGAAGGTGTCTCCCTAGAAACAAACTATATTTTAAAGTGTTTTTTCTGCAACTTTTTTCATTAATTTGGAGTCAATATTTGGAATTCGGAAGCGGCGAATAATTGTTTATCGCGGTTGAAGAGAAAGTGTTTTTTTTTGTGTTGATAATTAATTTTCTAGAGATTATTTTTCTTAGATATTGTCTCATGGAAATATTTTTTATTTAAGTGATTAATTTAGATGTAAAACAAAATGGCCAGTATTTTTGTTTAATCTTTGTTTTCTATTGTATGTAGATTACAGAATCATTATAGAAGATCCAATGCGATCGATATCGTGGCCAATATCGCCACATCCACGTTGCTTGCGCCGCAGATAAGGATGATGTCGTTCTCTTGCATACCCTTATCTCTGAGATGTTTCGCGAACTCCGGGTCTCGAACATCCATATTCCAGCTCTTAGGCATCATAAGTATGCCGTTCCTCATCATGAACACCGATCCCCCGTTCGCACCTGCGATAATCCCTCTGTCCCGTTGATACATTCCGTTGGTTATCTTGTGCGCGATGTTTCGAACCAGAATCCCCTGCTGATATGCTCCGATGACGTAATCGGATCGATCAACATTGACAAGTCGTATCGGTATCGAATTCAACAATTCTGTTCCCAAAGGTGTGATCATAACTCCCATTTGATTGGTGCTTATTGCTTTCCAATCTCCTAAAGTTTTCAAAATGGTCCTGATGCTTCCTTCGCCTATGTTGGCCATCTGCGACAACGTTTGCCGGCTTATGTGTTCGTGAGGTTTCAGTAACGAAAGAGCATAGTACAAGTGAGCATCGGTGAACCTGCACGCGGGACCGAATTCCGGAATATCAATCAGTCTCATTCTTTTCACCTGCCTTGGATCTTCTTTCGCTGATCGGTCTTGTGACCATGACAGCTTTGTTAAGGGAAACGTCAAGGGTCGTGGCGATGGTGAAATGATCGAATCCGTCGGAATACATGACGAGAATGCCGGCATCGATGGGATTCACATTGGTCAGCTCTATCAATTTTTTGATCCTTTCTTCTTTATTGTGTGAATGCAGCAGTATCTCCCGAACGGCGGGATCTTTCGCAGGGTTCTCAAGTGCCTTCTTCTTATTGTGAGAAGGTGCAACAGCCTCCCTGCCGCCTGCCTTGTCGCGTATAGACAGAGTGGTTCTGCACACGGGACAGATGCTGATGTGATTGATGTTCATCTTCCCACTGTATCCGCAGCGTTTGCACATCGCTTCAACGACCTCGGATACAATGTCTCTCGATTCACAACGAGGACATTTATCAGGCAGAGGATGATCGGCCAGATGATTCCATATGTTCTTACACGTGAGACAAACATATTTTTCCGTGGTCGTGTTCCAGAACTTTGACGAGCATTCGGGACATGATTCCGGTTCTTTGTTCTTGCTCATCCATCGGAACGAACATTGTTTGCAAACATGCCGGAACATGTTCTTGTTATTCCATGTCGTACTGTTACACGCCGGACATTTACCGGGTTCATTTTCGGATCCCCACATGAACCCGCAGACCAGACATACAAAGGGAGGAACAGGAAGACCTTTCTGACTGTCGATCTCGGCTTTTCTCATATCGACCATGGCCTTGAGCCGGGTAACGCCGTCACTGCCGGTCCCCCAATCTATATCTTGTTCAGAACTCCTTATCATGCCACCTCCCCATATTCATTTAGGATTATTGCGACCGATAAAAATGTTATCGAGTGACATGTCGTAACTTAGGTAAATCGCATAGTACCAGCAGTATACTTATGATAAAAATAATAGTAACTTAGGTAAGTCGTATCAGTACAACGACAGGGGGTCGTTCGTGAACGCGGAATCGTTGACGATAATGTTCTTTCTGATGTACGCATCCATGATCCGGTCGAAGGATCTGCGTATCTCCTCTATGGATAATCTCATGTGTACGGCGATGGCTTCCGGGCCCATGCCGGTGAAATGCAATGACAGAACAGCGGCATCGAATTCGACGATCTCCAATTTCTTCATCAGATCCGGTATGTACTTGGTATGATCGTTGCGGTGTTCGTACATGTAATCTGCGACATCGGACCATTCGTCGTTTTTGGAAGGATCTGATACGCGTGCTGTGAACTGCTCCGCAGTGATGTTCAGCATTGCAAGCAGATCGTGCAGATACATCGTCGCAACGGGGATCTCCCCCTCCCATAGATATATGAAACTGAAATCGTCGGTGTATGTATACCTGAGAGAGAATCTCTCGTTGTTCCAGAAATCGATGGTCATCTCCTTAGCCTCGTCGGGTTTGGGCTTGCCGCATCTGGGACAGGTACTCCAATCGTCCTTCGTGGATACCCAGGATACTTTGCAGAAGTCGCATACTATGGTGTAGGAATTCTTCTTCTGATAACACGCGGGACATCTGCTGTGGGGTGTGTTGGATCTGTTGATATAGAACAATCTGCAGCTGACGCACAGCATCATCTTCGGGGTCTCGTTCCATTTGCGGGATTTGCAGGACGGACAGATCTTCACTTCATTGGATGTTTTACCGGGTCTTGCTTTCCACTTATATCCGCAGCGCCTGCATTGAAGTTTGTAGAAAGGAGTATCCCATATCTGAGACTGACAGCTCGGACACCGTTTGGGTTTCTCGGCACGCATCTTCCACGTATGTCCGCATCCGTAACACATATTGAGTTCCGTTCGTTCGCTGTTCCATTTTGTGGTCTTGCATAAGGGACATTTCGAAGGGAGAGCTTCTGTGCGTTTGATCCATTTGTGTTCGCATTGGTTGCATACCAGGGTATCTTCGGATTCCAGTTCCAGGGAAGAATGACCGCACTGAGGGCAAGGTTCATTGATATTCCTCATATTCCACTTTCTGTTGCATACTTTGCAAGTGATTTCCCTTTCGACGGGAACGTACCACTTGGATAATTTGCATAAAGGACATAGTTTGGGATACCTGTCGGTCTTCGAGATCCAGAATCTGTTGCATTTGTAACAGTACAGTTTGATATTCGGAAAGAGATCGCAGGACATCCGCTCTATCTTTGCTGCCGGTATACTCGACGCCGGATCGGTTCCGATCGAGGTATCAGACCTCATCTTTTCTCCTTTTCAGAGACATGACCACGAAAGCGGCGATCATCACGACGATGATCAGAATGATCCATATCACGTTCGGATAGTTTCTTTCTCCGTCGACGACCAGTTTTCCATCGTATCCGATCCATGAATCCTTGTACGATCCTTTGCAGTGAACGGTGACATCGCTTCCGCCGAACACGAATTCTCCCATCTGAGGCATGCTCCCTTCGAAGTATGCATCCTCCAGTTCCCTGTTGTCATAGAATGCCATGTTACCGATGCTTTCCAATGATCCCGGGAACGTCAGGCTGACGATGCCTCTGCAGCCGTAGAAAGCTTCGTTGCCGATACTCTTCAGGCTGTTCCCGAAATTGATCTTCTCAAGAGAGATATTGTTGCGGAACGCATGCGCTCCTATGCTCTCGACATCGGGGAAATCTATTCTTTCGAGAGGAGACTGCCGTGCGGAACTGTTGAAGAACGCCGATGCTCCGATGCTCTTTATCGTTCCTCGAACTTCGATCGTTTCCAACGAGTAATAATAATCGAAACAGCTCGGAGGTATGTCGGTGATGCCTGAACCTATCACCAGCAGTTTCACCGAGGTACATACACGGAAGGATCCTTCGTGTATGCTCGTAACGGTATCTGGTATGATCACTTCCGTAAGCGAATAACACATTCGGAATGATTCAAACCCTATGTACTCGGCGGAATGAAGATCCATATTGGAGAGTTTCCCGCACTCTCTGAATGCTTCGTCTGCAACTATCTTCAATCCCGCTGGGAATGATATGGTCTCAAGATCATCCGCGTGATAGAACGCACGGACACCTATCAACGTTACACTATCGGGGATATGCACCTCTCTGACATTTGTGTTCCTAAAGGATTCGTTGCCGATGGCCATCACGGTGTATTCCGTTCCCCCGACCGACACATGCGATGGAATCATGATGACCGTACCGTCGATCAGGGAATGTATCGTGGCTTCGCCGTCCATGACATAATAACCTATAGAAAATCCACTGCCGTTGTAGATGTGGAGATCGAGAACCTTGATACCGGAACCCCATCCCGATGTTCCCGATAAATGATACAATTCCACGTCGGATGGTATTGCCGACGGATCGATGGTCGGCTTGTCTCCGAGGAAATAGATCCTTTCCAGCGAAACGCAGTCGCGGAACGCATTGGCACCGATCCGTTTCAATGTGACCGGAAGAACAAGGTCCGTCATACCTTCGCATCTGCCGAAGGCATCGGCGGATATCTCGAACATCTGATATCCTTCAAGCGAGGATTGTATCGTCACTGTTTTTTCGGAAGAATCGAACCCTTCGATGTTGGACCAATAAGGATCCCCGTCGCTGCCGGACCCGTGAGTGTTGTACGAATACATCCCGAAAGGAGAATCATATTCCGCAGCATCGGATATCGATGTTCCGGCAGACAATATCGCAAGGACGCACAGCGATATCGCGATCGGAACGAGATACCGTTCTTTCATCAGGCTCTGTCCCCTTCGATGTAATTCTTCGGGAGAACGTAGATCTCTCCGTCTTCGTCGAGACCGACCCTGGAATCTACTTCGTAGACATCCTTGATCAATTCCCTGGTGATCACTTCCTTCGGATCCCCGATGGTCACCACCTCGCCTTCTTTCATTATGATGCAGACGTCGCAATACCTTGCCATCAGCGAGATATCGTGTTCCGCCACCATGACGGTCATATTGGTACGCGCCATCGATCGAAGATACTCCATGACCTGCAGTTTGTACTTCATATCAAGATGAGCGGTAGGTTCGTCGACAAGCATCAGCTTCGGTTCTTGAACATAAGCTTTAGCGATCATCGCACGCTGCCTTTCCCCGGACGACAGTAAAGAGATCTGTTTCCTTCTCAAATGGTCGATGCCGAAGGTCTGCATCGCTTTCCTTGCCATCTTTTCATCTTCGGGATCCTCCCACCATATCTTGTTGACAAAAGGGTATCTTCCCAACATCACCATGTCCATGACGGTCATCCCGAAGGTGGGGCCCGCTTCCGCGGGAACCGATGCGACCAGTTTCGCAACTTCCGCGGGTCTCATTTGACCGACGTCCGCACCGTCGATCGTGATGTTCCCGGATGTCATCCCATGGATCTTGCAGATGCATTTCATCATCGTGCTCTTCCCACATCCGTTCGGTCCTATCAGACCGACCATGACTCCCTTTCCGACCTTGAAATTGATATCTTTCAAGGCTTTGTAATCCTCGAAGGTCTTGTTGAGCCCGGTTATCTCCAGGAGCTCATCCATCATACTCACGCCCCTTCCGGATGAGCATGTAAGCGAACACCGGCGTACCGATTATCGCGGTGATCGCACCGACCGGCAATTCCAGAGGGATCATCACCGTCCTCGCCAACAGATCGGCGAACAGCATCAGCATCGCACCTATGACCATGCTTGCGGGCATGATGAGGCGGTGATCGCCTCCCAATGCCATCCTGCATGCGTGCGGTACCACCAATCCGACGAATCCGATGATCCCCACGAATGCAACGCACAATGCGGTTAGAACGGAGGCCATGATCATCATGGTCCTCTTGAACAGTTTGACATTCATTCCGAGCTGTTTTGCTTGATCCTCGCCCATCATGAATAGATTGAACTCACGCGCCCACACCATGGCGATAATGGAAACGAACATCGCCGGAATGAATACGATCCAAGCATTCTCCCATGTTATATTGGCGAAGGATCCGTACAACCACCACATCGCGTTTGTTAGATTATCCTTGGCCAAGGACAAAAATATTGTCTGAACGGAACCGAATGCGAATCCCACTATCACTCCGGATAAGATGTAATTTGTTGCCGAACCGCCGGCTCCCTCGGCAACCGACATGGTGATAGCGAACGCTATCAATCCGCCGATTATCGCGGTCACGGGTATGATGTACAATGTGTTCGCATCGACGAACGGGAT
>JGI996J12353_1000342_pt1 | contig 11995 bp, 10 predicted proteins | sample IntmicLarv5ML5BL_FD_12353 | JGI IMG/M metagenome (IMG submission 12353) | reverse complement strand
ATGGCGGACACAACATACAACTCGAGATGGCCTGTGGACAGCGCCATTATGAATGCCAACGCGGACAATGCCAAGGATTGCAGTGCGAATGCCGACACAAGTTGATTGAACCTCGTGGTGGCCATTGCCAACATGGATAGCAACAACATCATGACGGCAAACAGGTCTATCAGATTTCCAGTCAGGTTTGCATCCATCCGAATCCCTCATAGTATGTATATCGAGATCATTGCCAAAAAGGACAATGTGAATGATGCGGTCAACAGGTTAGGTAATCTGAACAGTCTGTATTTGGAGAGTGTGGACTCTATCAATGCTATGGCGAGTGCGATGAGGAGGAGTTTGACAACGGTGGTTATGAATCCAAGAATGAGGTCCAAAGGCCCCATCGTGAACGACAGCCCCCAAGGGAAGAACATTGTCGAAATGATCAATGAGCAAACCAAGAGCTTTATCATTGTTGCCATCTCCATCATTGCAAGGCCCCTTCCCGAGTACTCTATGCACATCCCCTCATGGATCATCGTCAGCTCCAAGTGCGTTGAAGGGTTGTCAAATGGGATCCTGCAGTTCTCAGCAAGTATGGTTATGAAGAATGAGGATGCGGCCAATATCAATGCTGGGGATATCGCCAACAGTCCGAGGTCATGTATCGCCACGGGTATGCCACTGACATCCGTTCCAACGTCCGCTATGCTGGCCAATGCCATCATGGAAAGGAGCAGTGCAGGCTCCACCAGAACTGACATCATTAGCTCCCTGCTGCTTCCCATCTGTCCGAATGGGGACCCTCCCTCCAATCCACCTAGTATGGTCATGAACCTGGCCAGTGAGAAAAGACACACTATTGTGACTAGGTCTATGTATGGGAAGGCGATCTTATTGAAAAAGAACGGAATGACCAACGCAAAGGTCAACATGGTTGCCAAGCAAACATAAGGTATGAGCCTGAAAAGGTATGATGCATCCTCTGAGACCACCTCATCCTTCCTGAACAGCTTTGCAATGTCCCTATATGGTTGAAGGATGCCGCAACCTTGCCTTTGCTGTGCCATGGCCTTCAACTTCCTTATCATGCCTGTGAACATTGGAGCAAACAGGATGATCAACAAAGACTGCAGGATCGTAAGGAGAGCCTCCATCATACCAACCTCACAATTATCAGTAGCGATACCAGTGTGACAAGTATGTATGCCAGGTATGCTTGTATGCTGCCACTTTGAATCCTTCCTGCCGCCTTCGAGATGTACAACATCGCCTTTCCGATTGGCTCATATGCATATGTGACGAATGGCTCCTTGAACCTGAGTGAGAAGTGCTTATGGTGATGCTCTGCATCATCGGTTATCTCAGCAACATCCCCATACAATGGATGGAACACCTTGACCAAAGGCTGCGTCACACCTGACGGGGAGTATTGCATGTTGCTTTCCAAGACGGTTCCACACCCCCATGTCGATGTCCTTGACACCCCCTTCCCGATGGCTCTGTTGATAAGATACAGCACGATCAACATGGCAAGGAAGAGGATTGCTAGGAGGAGAGGGTCCAAAGACGACGAAGGCAAGGATTCATAAGGCTCTATAAAACCGAAACTCCCTGAGATGCCAATAGATATCACCCGTATCATTGGCAATGCGAGCACACCCAACAGCATGCATAGGGCAGACAACGACACGAGTGAGGACATCGTCGCCCTGTTGACAGGGTCAAATTCATGGACCGCATTGGACCGTGGCCTTCCGAGGAATATGAACCCATGCAACCTTATGTAGGACGCCGCTGCCAACATGCTGCTGATTCCTAAAACAGCCACGACCAATGGCAGCATGAGCTCCATCTCGCCTATTCCCGATGTATCCCCACCGAGCACGGACTGGAAGACCAGCCATTCGCTCATGAACCCATTGAAGGGAGGGATGGCGGCCATTGACAGCACTGCAATCAACGACACCATGGAGATCTTTGGAAGGTATTTTGCCAATCCTCCCAGCATTTCCATGGAGGTGGTCCCTGTCGAGTCCTCGACAGTCCCAATTGTCAGGAACATCAATGATTTGAAAATGGAATGATTTATTGCATGGAATATCCCTGCGACAGCGACCATCGTTGCAACCTCCATGCAACCATTGGATGCGAACAACATCGAAAGGGACATGCACAATGCAACCAAGGCCATGTTCTCCATGCCAGAGTATGCCAATATGCGCTTGGCCTCGGTCTGTATTATTGATTCCAACGCCCCCCATAGCAATGTGACTGCCGAGATCAGGATCATGACAATAGCTACGGCATTCATCTCCTGGGAAACACCCATGTAAACGAACATCCCATTGAACAACACCAATACAGCGACATTCGAACAGACTGTGGTTAGAATGGTGGTGGCATGGACAGGTGCAGAGCCATAGAGGTCTGGCATCCAAACGTGAAATGGTATCAACCCTAGCTTTGTACCAAATCCCATGAACAGCAATAGAGTCACAAATATGGATTTCAACGGATCCATTGTGCCAGCAAGACCATTCCATTCAGATAATATCGGGGTTCCAGCACTGATATACATCAGGATGAATGCGGAGACCACCATGAATCCCCCTAGATGGGTTATCACAAAGAATCTCCATCTTGGTCCTTCCTTTCCATTTGAGACCATTGCAAATGATATCAATGTGACCATTTCCCACGACAATAGCAGCATGAATACCGAATCCGAGGACATTGTCGCAATGCAGAACACATATGCAAGGCATACCAACGGATTGAACATCCTGTTATGGGTAAACGACGCTGAACTGTAAAGGTGAATCAAGATCGCAAGGAAGACGAAGGATGTGAATGATATCACAAGGGATTGAAGATCCCCGATCATTAACGAATAGTCCCCCCATATCGAAGGGACATTCAGTGAGCATTCGATGCAACCCTCTAGATAGAACAACGGATATGCAAACACCCCTATGGCGCATGATGCCATGCACAATAGGATGGATAGCCTCCCGCCCCATCTGGTGCACCTCAATGTCGCTCCGATGATTGCCCCGATTGCTACGGGGATGAAAAGCAGTGCAATGTATAGCTCATCCAACAAAATCGCGCCCCGAATCAGCTAACATTTTTACCAGTGGAATTGTGGTATTTATATACCATATATAATTGTTTTTACACCTAATGCTCTGAGAAGATTTGGAGTGTATAAAACTGTAAGGACTTCCATTATCCTCGTTTGGGATGCATATTAGTGCACCTAATTTAAAATTTATAATTGGCACCATTCTTGGCACCATTCTTGGCACCATTCTTGGCACCATTCTTGGCACCATTCTTGGCACCATTCTTGGCACCATTCTTGGCACCATTCTTGGCACCAAAAATAAAATTCAATTAAAGCATCAATCCTTATTAGATGATTCTACGACCAACTTCCAACTACCCTTCCTATTATTGCCAATCCTATAGATAATTCCCATATTTTTTAATTTTACTATAATCCTGTTAACGGTTCTTATAGATAAGCCCGTGCATATTGCGATGTCTTTAGCAGTGGTGTACCCTCCTTCAGCAATGATCTTGCATATTTTAATTTCCGAGGATGTTAACTCCTCGATGATGGATGACTTTTCAATGTCTTCTCCCGTGTCAGACCAAGGCCCTGATCTGAAGATTATCCTTACACCATCCTGATCCACGACATACTCTGGAGCAGGAACTCCTGCCGCCTTGCACTCATCCTGTATAAGCGACATGCCAATTCCCCATCCTTCAATCAATCCCATGTTATGAAAAGCCTGCGCGATCACTGGATTTGCAGGCCTTGATTCATTTTTTCTAGGAAGCTCATCTGCCGTCCATCCTTTGGGAAGGGCCCCTGGGTTGTATACCTCGACGGAGTCGGGATACACGCGTATCGTGGTTTCCTGTACGCTCGTGTACTAGCGATGGATGACCGCGTTCAATATAGCCTCCCTTAGGGCCTTTGGAGGGTAACGGTACACCTCGATCCTCTCAATATAGTTCTTCAACCTGAATCTGGGTTGGGTGTATTTGTCAAGAAGACGCTTCAATGTCTCATCAGGTTGGGATATCACCGGCCCATCGATTATGTCCTTCATCAGGATCATTCCCCCTTTCTTAGCAAAAAGGCCGATTTTCGTTACCGCTGCATAGGATATGCCCCTTGGCCTCTTCCCAAATAGGATCGCCCCCGCCTTCCTTATGCCTTCATCGGTCATCAGATCATACGTTCTAAGGACCCCTTCCACATCACTTGGATCGGCTGCAAGGCTTATACGCCCCTTCCTGCCCTCTCTTGACGAATTCCCCTATAGCCTCTGATGAAACGTCCTCAATATTTACCCTTTTTGATATGACATCAATCTCGTTCAGACCTAGCCTCTCCATCACAAATGGCCTTATGTCCCTGCCTGTCACCCTAACTGTCGTACTGCCTGACCTTGTGTAGTACACGCCTCTCAGATCAACAGGGTCATCCTGTGGCTTGATCGTTAATATAAGACATGTTTTCCCATCCTCCATCATGGGTTCGATGTTTGGATGGAAGTTCATAAGATTTGAGATGGAATTGGGTATCTCCTCCATCAATCCCCTCGGATTGGATACGCCTACAACCTCACCATCATCTCTTTTTCCTATGACGATCCTGCATCCGAATTTGCAAACGCACAAACCGACTTCAGCATTCATCCTTCCAATCCAACTTCCACTCCACTTGCTCCGATTCCATAGGCTTTTCGTCCATCATACCTTTGTGCATCGCTTTCAATGATAAATAGTTCTGTGATAGGTGACCGAAAGTGGGAATGTGCATGTCCATAGCTGTTCACCCTTATCGAAAACCCAAAAAAAATAAATCAAATATATACGCGAATAGCACATATGGAGCGGATAGCATGGCTACAATTCAGTTCGAGGGCAAGGAGCACAAGGTTCAAAATGACATCAGCATAGAGTCGGCGATGGAGTCCCTTGGAATGCTCCCGAACACAATGATCTATCTGATGTCGGGGATTCCTATGTGCTCCGATACCATACTCCAGGAGGGAATGGTCATAAAGGCCATCAGGGTGGCATCCGGCGGATGATCAGATATTGAGCATCCTGTTGAAGTCCACGCCATCCTTGAGGTCGTATTTGACGAAGTCCTCGACGCATTTCCCTATCCCATTGACGTTCTTGAACACATTTCCGTTTGCAAAGCTGTCCTTGTCCCATGGGACGATGCCATAGCACTCCAACCCCGTCATATCCCTTATGATGTCCACACCAGACCAAAGCGATGCAGGGTCCCCACGGAACTGTGTTATTACGTATCCCTTCATCAAAGGCCTGATGTCCTCAGGGATCAACTGCCATGTTCCATGTATGGCGGCGAACATGCCGCCCCTTGAGATGTCTGCGACCAGGATTATTGGCATCTTGAACATCCTGATCAGGTTCAACGATATCCCATCCCTGTCATGGATGTCGAAGTCCGTGGGCAATCCCCCTTCACAGATTAGATGCCTGTCGGAGATGCCATCAAGGCATTCCAGTATCCGGTCCTTGTTCGAATCCCAATCGTTGGATTCGATGGACGGGAACGAGCAATCGTTCACCTCACATGCCTTCGACAGGACCGTGACCTCATGGGACCGGTTGTCCATCACAGGTTTGAATGGGACCATCTGGATGCCCTTCCCTTTGAGATATCCGGAGCATATGCAGATGAATGTCGTCTTACCGGAGCCGTTTGAGGTCCCGATCACCATCACCTTCAATTTCCTCCCTCCAGCAAATCCATGATCCTGTCAAAATCAACATTCGATTCGAACAGGTCGGCCAACTTGTCCAGGTTCTCATCCATGAATCCTGCATAGTCCCTGACATTGGAGGGGTCCATCGGCCTACCATCGGGCCTTATGAACCTCAAGAGGTATCTTCTGAAGGCAGGCCTGTCGAATATGCCATGAATGTACGTGCCGAACAGCATCTCATCCTCCCTCACGGCACCATCCATCTCCTCGCTCTTGAAGCGCTTTATCTTGAACAAGGGAGCCTCGTCCACCTCGCTCATGCCCATGTGAAGCTCATATCCCTCGATCTCCTCCCCTGTTGATATCAAGGTTCCAAAGTCCTTGGTGATCTTCTTCTCATACTTCCCCCATGTGCTTCTCATCCTGAAGAATCCCAGCCCTTCAAAATCCCCTGGGACAGAACCCTCTATCCCCGTCGGGTCGCTCAATACCTCTCCCATCATCTGGTATCCCCCGCAGATTCCGACTATCGGAACCTTCCCCCTGAACCTCTTGATCGCATCGAACAGTCCCCTGTCCTTCAACCACTGAAGGTCGTTTATCGTGTTCTTGGTGCCAGGCAGGACTATCGCATCGGAGCCCTCGAGCTCCTCAGGCCTTGTGACGAACTGAAGCCTCAAATCCTCTATCAGAAGAGGGTCCAAATCGGAGAAGTTGGCGATCCTAGGGTATTTTATGACGGACACCATCGCCCTTCCAGTGCCCTTTTCGATGCTGTTCCTTAAGGATTCCGAATCCTCGGAGGGAAGTTGGAAGTCCCCATGTGGGATTATGCCTATGACAGGGACCCCTGTCATCTCCTCGATGAGCCTTGCCTCGTTCTTGAACTCGGATGGATCGGATTTGACATTGTTCAATGTCACGCCCTTTATCAATCCCCTATCCTCATCGGGGATCAATGCCAACGTGCCTATGGCATATGCGACGGAACCTCCCCAGGACGCATTGATGGACAGGATGCAATCGGCCTCGGAGATCTTGGCGGTCCTGATGTTCGCAAGGTCCCTCGTGTAAAGGTTTATCTCGGCCGGTGACCCGGCTCCCTCGACTATGACATAGTCGTATCTGGACTTCAGGAAGTCGACGTTCCTCCCTATGACCTCGTTTATGTCGTCCTTTACGAACTTTGAATAGTACTCCCCTGCGTGGAAATCGCCATGAGGCTTCCCCTCAAGGACGACTTGCGAGGTTGCATCCCCCTTCGGCTTCAACAATATGGGATTTACATGCCGGTCTGGATGCTTGTGACCTGACGCAACGGATTGGACGTATTGTGCAAGGGCGACCTCGCAGCCATCCATGGTCACCGTGGAGTTCAAACTCATGTTCTGGGATTTGAACGGCGAGACAAGATATCCCCTCTTATGTAGGACCCTGCAGATGGCAGCGGTCAAAAGGGACTTCCCTGCATCGGAGGTGGCACCTAGGACCATGATGGCCTTCCCCCTGTGATAGTGCCTCTCCTTTATTGCCTTGAATACATCGTTCATCCTTTTGTCCTCGGGGGTTGTGATCCCTAGCTCATGTATCATCCCCATTGCATCCTTGCAGACCTCGGGACGATGTATCATGAGGCAGTTGGTGCATGACCATATCTCGTGACCCTTTCCCCTCTTGCTGTCTATGGACTCCCCTAGGTCATGGTCATGGCATGGGTAGAATGGACAGAAACAGAACGTGCAGTCCTGTCCAACGAAATGACATGGATGATACTTACAACTCAGGTTTGGACCTGTCCAGCCCCTCTTGATTTCCCTCTCGACCATCTTGACGATATTATCCATTAGAACCTGACATGCATTGCGTTGAATGGATAATAAACTTTAGTTGCCTGGTTTGAACTGGCTTGGGTACATTGACACAAAGATGGCCCCAAGGTGGATTCACTAGGGCCTCATGCTCTGAAGACTACGGAGGCGATATAGAAATAGAATGCCATCTATGAAAGAAACGCCAAGGAAAGTAATGGCTTTAATCGTATCGGGGACTTGTGTATGCGACTATAAAGTACAAAAAAAGAAAGTATGCCTGCCCTTTCGGGCAGGCAATCAGTTTTAAACCTTAAAGAACGCTCTGACCTTTGGACGAGAGAGATAGAACAGGATAACAATCGATATCACAAGTGTGACAACCGATATCGATTCTCCCAGGATCAATCCACACACTGCGGCGATCACAGCTATTGCATAGAGGATCACTCCAATGTACCAAAATAGCTTCCAGCCTCTCCAGAAACCATATCCGACTACAAATGCTATAAGTCCGACTATAATGAATCCGACTCCTTGTATCATTCCCTGACTGTTTATCAATCCAGTGGGGTCATCGAATTCGGGGATTAACTCCGAACCTATTGCAATCGTAACTCCCATAATGGCCATAGACAACGCGACGAGGATTGTAATTATCGCAATTATCGCTATTAATATGGGTCTGTCTGCCATAGTTCTCTAATGTTATGTATGTTTATATAGATTTACTATTGTGCCAATCCTACTTTTTGGTCCTCTAAGGATTTGAGTGGAAGTCGTTGCGTTAGTGCTTCTTGGATAATGTGAATATGAGGTCCCCGTAAGGCGCTTCGGATCCTGCTTCGACCATTATCGTCAAGAATCGTACGTCGGGTCAACAGGCTGACCCTCATTCAGTTGTTTTCCACATTGTTCAAGGGATTTGCACTCAGCGACGGCAGGTAATATGTGACTTTATGGAAAGGGTGCTGTAAGTTCCGTTTTCAAATGCAGCTTCCAGTCAAAGCCCCGGTATTTTAGCATATGATGTTCGACGGTATTTGGTTTACGCCATTTTCAGTGGTGGAAGCAAATGGCATGTTGTAAAAAGTGCATGGATCCGACAGGATATCATGCAGGATGATCGAAATAGAGGATGCAAGAGGGGGATATTCAGGGTATTACTAAAGCTTTGAATGCACCAGTTATCGCAGATCTGACTTGAAAGAAATGTTTATTAACCTAGAAAAACCATTCACCCCCATATGATGAGCGATGTCAAGTTCACACATTGTGCTGACCTTCACTTGGGCAGCAGGTTTGCTGGAGTGTCCGATGATGACCCCCAGCTGGGCAAGAGACTGAGGGAATCCATATTCGATTCGTTCGGGAGGATCATAGACTGCTCCTTGCAAGAGGATGTAGACTTCATGGTGATATCCGGCGATATCTACGATGAGAAGAATGAAAGTGCAAGCACAAGGCAACGGTTTGCAGAGGAGCTGAGACGATTCGGCAAACCTTGCTTCATATGCCTTGGCAACCATGACTACAAGCAATCGCAACGTGAAAGCATACCATATCCCGACAATGTGCATGTGTTCCCCACAGAATGTGAAAGGATAGACCATGATGTACGTGGAAACGTAATCGAAATAATTGGAAGGAGCTTCCCATCCAGGCATTTCAAGGGAGACCTGACCGAGGGGTTCTCTGGAAGCAACAACAGGTTCACCATCGGGGTAGTGCATTGCGACCTTGATGCTGGAAGGGACAGCGAATATGCGCCATGTCGCTCATCGGACCTTGTAGGGAGGAATATCGACTACTGGGCATTAGGGCACATACATGAGAGAAAGATTGCAAATGAATGCCCGCATATTGTATATCCAGGAAACATCCAAGGGAGAAGTTCCAAAGAAGATGGGGAGAAGGGGGCATACATCGTCACCATCAGGGACGACCGTGTATTCAACCTGGAGTTCATATCAACGCAAAAGGTCATTTGGAAGAATGTCAAGCTGGACATTACTGGAAAAACACTGACTTCCCTGAATGATGAATTGAGATCCAAAGTCCCAAAGGGATCCATCGTAAGGCTGGAGATCATTGGTCGTGGGGACTTGAACAGGGAGTTAAGACGTGACAGGGACCTGACGAATCAATTCGAAAGGACAACGGAGTCCATAATAACGTCCGTGTCGCTTAGAACGAGACCCAACCTAGAACTTAATGAGGGCAACCAGAACTTCATGACAATGGCATTCTTTGAGACCAAATGCCTAGATGACCTGTCCAAGGATGAGATCATTGAGGTCATATGCAGTACGAAGGCCTCCGAAAGGATCAGAGATGTGTTCCAGTCCATGGATCTGGATGAATTAAGGGGATTGGTGTTTAATGCACGTATGCAACTAATCGATATGATTCAGGAGGAATCCGAATGAAGATCAAGAGGGCATCCATAATCTCATTTGGAAACGTATTCAACAAGGAGTACGGGGACATAAGCCCCAGTTTAAATGTCGTATATGGGAAGAACGAATCAGGAAAGACCACACTCATGGAATTCATGAGAGGCACCATCTTCCCCCTTGGTGGAAGGACGAAGACGTATCCTGCCATCGACAAGAAAAATGACAGGGGAAATATTATCGTGACCATGGATGATTCCTCAGAGGTTTTGATCAAAAGGGGTGAGAGTAAATTTGAAGGCATCATCGACCCCCCAATCTATCGCAACATATTCGCCATGAACCCTTCGGACCTAAGAAATTCAAAGGAAATAGACGAGGGAGTGATCAAGAATAGATTCTTAACCATACCTGGTGGTGAAAGCCTCCCTAAGATTACAACCCGAATAGAGAAAGGATCCAAGGACCTTCTGAATCTGGAAAGGATGACGGACAGCTGTGGGATCGGGATGACGAAATCCCACATCTCCAAGTATGAATCCAAAATCTCAGAATTCAAAACGGATGACAGCGAGTACGACAGGCTCTTTGACAAATCGAAAGTGATCTCTAGGGAACTGAACGATTTAAGTGCTCAAGAAGAAGGCTATTCAGATATTAGATCCCAAATCAAACTTTCAGAGAGCGAGGAGCCCGTTCGTGCAGAGATAGCCACTCTAGAGGGAGAAATCAAGGTCCTTTCCGAGGCCGACAGGATAACCTCCGATGTCCTTGGAAGACATAAGGGTCTTGACGAGGATTTGAGAATAAAGGAGAATCGTTTGGCTGATAGTGAGGATGATCTGAAAAAAATACATATGGATCTGAATCCAGATGACCTGATCATACATAAAAATGACATTGAAATGATTCCTAGGATGATGCCTGACCCCACTTCAGAAAGGACCGTTAGGAAAACCGCTGTGGAAACCACATCGAAAGGCAGTAACAAACCGCTAGGCATTGGATTCCTGATGATTGGAGCACTGCTGTTGGTTGCAGGGGTGGCATTCGAACCGATGTTGACCATAGTTGGTGCAGGATTGATGCTTGTAGGTGCTGTTGCGCTCCTATTCAAAAGAAATGCGGTTGAAACCATCGTTGAGACCCATGTGAATAATGCGAACATGATTGCATTAGAAAGGCATATGAGCTCCCTTTCAAAGAGTTTGAAATTTCATGGAACAAACCCTGTTCACGATGGCAACTATCTCATAAAGGAACTGGAGAAGGCGATAAAGTACAAAGCGGAAGAGGGAAAGGTGAAGAATGCGAATCTAGCCCTTATGCAATCTAACACAAAAATGAATATGTTCTATTCCGAATTCGGAGGAAAAGATGGCTATGATGACCTGGTATCCAAAAAATCCGTATTGGATGCAAAGAGGATTAGGTTGACTGCGTTGGAATCCACATTGAAAAGTCCCCAGCCCATAGGTGAGGGCATGGTCATCCCTGATGCCAGTGAGGTTCAAGACAGAATATCGTCATTAAGTCGCGAGTTGGGCGCCATCAACACAGAAATGAAGCACATCCTCGACAATGATGAAAGGGAGAGGGCCATGGACCTGTTGGCATCCTATGAAGCAAAACTGATGGAGCAATCAAAGGAATGGGCCATGCTGTCGCTGATGTCAACGATGATCGACATGACACGGAAGAAGTTGAACTCCGACGTGCAACCTGGAGTCACAAAGACCGCCAACGAATACCTTGCACTGATGACCGATGGGCGATACCAGTTGAAGAACGAGCCTGGAAGCGATGTGACGTCCATTGTGGAGGATGGCATCGCCAAGGAAAGGGGGAAATGGAGCACAGGATTGGAGGACCAGGTGAACCTGTCCATCAAAATGGCCCTTGCGGAGGTTATGTCCCCTGAGAGCCTGCCGGTGATGCTGGACGACTGCCTTCTGACATTTGATTCCGAGAGGAAAAGGAATGCATGCAAGGCATTAAGCAAAATGGCTGAAAGGACCCAAGTGTTCCTGTTCACTTG
>JGI996J12353_1000341_pt1 | contig 12019 bp, 16 predicted proteins | sample IntmicLarv5ML5BL_FD_12353 | JGI IMG/M metagenome (IMG submission 12353) | reverse complement strand
CACATCAGCGCCCCAATCCTGTCCTCCGCCCTTTTGGCCAGGTCGTCCTCGTCCTCCCAGAATATCATGTTCCTGTGCTCCACGTCGAAGTGGAGCCCGTTGACGCGATTCCTGTTCTCGTCGACCTCCTTGTACCCTCATTCAAAAACCTTCATCCTTTTCTTGGTTGGGAACTCCCCTACACCAAGGCCTCCTCGACATAGCTCACAATGACGTTGGACGGTGTGGCGAAGCTCATCCCCTGGACCAGCCCCCCTATGTTGTTCAGGCGGAACGACATCATGCCGACGACATCCCCCTGCAAATCCAATAGGGGGCCGCCGCTGCTCCCCCTGTTTATGTTTATGTTCGTCTGCACCATCGGCCTGTCCCCATCCTGCTTGACGTTCACAAGGGGGATGGAGACCGTGCCGTCCGTCGCCGCGAGGCCATACCCCAGGCCGTTCCCTATCGTCAACACCCTCTGGGAGTACCTCAGGCGATCGGAGTCCCCAAACGCCAACGGCTTGACGGGGGGGCACTCGTCTGGAATGGAGAGTATGGCTATGTCCAGCCCCTCGTCAAGGGATAGGATGATCGACCGATACTCCGCATCGCTGTTGTAGAACCTGAACCTGATGTCGTCCAGCGCGATGCCCCCATAGGTCACTATGTGAGCGCAGGTAACTATGTAACTCTCCCCGCCATGCGATGCCACGAACCCCGTGCCCTTGGACTCGATGGCCGTCCCGTCCATCGCGCAAGTAAGCTCGACCGTTGACCGTATCGACCCATGGGCCACCGTCTCCATGGGCATGTCCTGGTCGGGATGCCTTCCATCGAGGGACGTCCAGGCCATGGCCGCGGATGCGACGACCATGGCCGTCACGGCTATCAGGACGATGTGCTCTGCCTTGCTGCTCATCCGTTGGACCCTCTACTTATTGACGAACTCATATATTGTGTACGTCTTGAGGCGGAATTCCGTTTTGGCCTTCCACTCGTCTATCACGACCCTCTCGTGGTTCGGCTTCTTTACATCGGGATCGTTACAGTACCAAAGGCTAGCATAGTAGTACTCGGTCACCCCATCGCGTATATGTTTCCTGGCACGCTCCAGCAACCAGGTGTAACCCTTTACCCCTATCTCGTATCTCCCTCTTGGCATCCCCTCGTTGAAATCAAACTCGATTATCCTCTTATGAACTATGTACCTCTTAAATCCTGGGAACAGGTCTCCCATGGCATGCTCCTCCTCCTTTGTGAACCCCTTGTCCGTAAACTCTATGGAAGTCGCGGCCTCGCCATACTCCGAAATCCATGCCGCATCGGAGCCATACACGTCCCCAAGGGTGAACACTGTCTTCCCCAACGGCTTGCTGGTGAAGACCACGTCCAGTCTAGACAATCATCCCACCTTTGGTGCGCCATGGAACGAATGGGCATCTCCAGGGTGTAGTTTATAGGTGTGCCAGTGGTCGAAATAGCCAATGCCATGCGCTGACTCCCAGTATGGAGCGTACCTGCCTACGATGCTGCCTAGGCCCTCTATGTCTGCAGCATGCTTGGCATCCTTCTGGTTCACCGTGTACACGTTCAAGACCAGATCTCCCAGCTTCATTATGTTCCTGGCGACCTTTATACCAATATTCATCGTGGATATGACCACTTTATTCAACTGAGGGTCCAGATATGCTACATAGAAGTTCCCTGGCTTCTTGCTGCTGTGGGTGCTGGCATCCTTCAAATCATATTTGGTGCCATCGACCCAAACCGAGATTGGCACATGCGTGTTGCTGTCTCTAACTATCCTATATGGGTTATGCGGATCAAAGCCTGGGTCACTTGGCAATTTCGAAAGCTCTATTACCACGACGCACACTATCACAAGGACTACGAGGAGTGCAACGGCCGCCACATTCACGCCCGGTATTGCCAGCGCGATTCCTCCAATAAATCCTAACTCACCTCCAACAAACAGAGAGCAATCATCCAGATCCTCGGCGTTCCCGATCAGGTCGGCCAGCGATACGAGCTCGTCATTGGCCACGAAGAACAGGTCGAACGTGCCGTCGTCGTAAACCACTGGCGACCCTTGGAACGTGCCGTCGTCGATGACCTGCCCATCGACCGAGGTAAGTATGGAGGCGTCCATCAGCCCTCTTGAGTCGTTGTACACGCCTGTCGTGCTCACCGCCTCTCCATCGGACGAGTCCAGCCCCATTTTCGACACCAGTTTCGAATCCAGGCTTAACTTGCTTTCAAATGATATCTCGTTGCCCGATGATGACGTCGTGACCTCATCCAGCCCATCGCATATCTGATTCGCCACCTGAAGGCCTATGCCTCCACCGATCTCAATGGCCCTCACATAGTCGCCATCGTTATAGTCGAAGTCCCTTGCGCCCTCGTACAGGAAGGCGGACGTGGAGGCCAGCAGAAGAACCGACGCAACCACCAATGCGCTCAGATGCATTTTTTGCATAAATGAATAATCATATCAACCATATATAAAACATGCCTACGGTAAATTGAGTCTGCTCTTGGACGCAGGCTCAATATTCACGCACCATCTCATTGAATCATGGAATCGATACATTTTCAATGGTCGCTTGATGCGATAAATGCTACTTCCCCTACCAACGCTACATGTACGCGATTCCAGCTTAAACGATAGGGGCCATCGCCACCCATGAATGAGAGAGAGGACATTCTGGAGACGTGATATGCTGCAACGTGCTGCATGAGCTCCCTATCGTGGACATGGTAGGCCTCCTTGAGACATCTCGGCAACTGCTCAAAAATAATGGTCATCTTGTTCTAATGGACATGACTGTATTGCCCGAGGGGGAGCTTGAAGCCGTGCCGTTCATGAGTTATGACTTCTTAGAGTTTTTCCCAGAGTTCAAAGATTGCAGCTACACAACAAAGAACGGAACCCCTATAATGCTGCTTGTCTTGAAACAGAGCGATATTCGCGATTATCCCACTAACTCAAAAAACATATACGCTATGTTCTTAAAGAAACGAAATTCATGCAGTGACTTCTCACTGCATTTCTGTAAAAACCCCAAACAACCTGAAAGCCTTGAAATAATCAAGAGAATGGGAATAACAGAGTCAACGAGAAGAGAGTACATATTGGGATACCTCATGCACATATCCGGTGCTGCAAATGTCAAAATCATGGACTATGAAAGGATCCACATCCACATGGATGAAGAGATAAAAAAGAAAAAAAGGGGTAAAAAACTATTAAGCGATTCAATTCTGGATAATTTGGTAATCTTGGCCGAAATCTATGTGCAGGGACACAACAGGTACATAAGGGTTAACGATGTGTTCAAGGAGTTGAAGCATCATTTTCACTACGAATGCATAATGTGGGGCATAAGGCATGCAAGTAATAGCTTGGAGTATTTCTTTCTACTTGAAAAAAACAATACGGAACTCATACAAACGAACTATTTAACAGATTTTTTAGACAGGAACCCTGAAATCGAAGACATCATAGATAAAGCCGTCAGTGCAATGCCAGAGCCAGAGGATGATGGGGAACTTTTCGAGTTGAATTAAGAAGGCACAGTAATGGGGAATGGGCCTAATATCGGGCCATCCGGGAACGCCAGGTCGCCCCTCTTATAGAATATCTCCTGCCCCTTCCTCGCCTTGTACGAGCTGTAGCCCAGCTCGAACGTCAGCGGCGACATGTTGCCGTAGATCCCCCTGATATCGGGGGTGTCGTCATAGCTCAGGATCCATCTGTGCTTGAGGCCGTCGATGGTGTCCCTTAGGCGCTCATGGTCCCCATGCGCATAGTGGTTCATGTACAGCAGGTTGCCCTTCTCGTAGTAGGGTGGGTCTATGTACACGAGGGTGTTGTTAACGTCATACCTTGGGAGGACGTGCCTAAGGAGGACGTTCGCGTCCAGGCCGCAAACGCTCATCCTGTCGGAGAGCTCGCTAATGCTCTCTATCCTTCCGATCAGGTTCCTCTTGTTGAACCTGGCGTTTATCTTGTATTCCCCATTCTGACCCCTGCCGCCTATTATGCCGCCGGATATCACCCCAGACCTGTTGGTGCGGTTGAGGAAGAACGTCGAGAACCCCAGCTGGAATATGCTGGCGGTCTGCTTGCAGGACTGAACCTGCCTCTGCCTGTCCCACTCCTCCACCGTCACCTCCGTGCGTTCGATTTTATCGATAAGCGCCTCGGGACGCTCCTTGAGGACCCTCCAGAACGAGTATATCGATGGATCCAGGTCGTTGATCACTATATTGGACACCTTGTCATCGAGGAGGAGGTTTATGGCCACCCCTGCGCCACCGGCGTAGGGCTCTATGTACGTGCCGTCGATGCCGTTCTCCTCCAGCACGCGCTCGAAGTACCCTGTTAGCCTCCCCTTGCCGCCGGGATATCTGAGTGGGGTTCCGAATCGCATCATAGTGGGTATCGCTTCTTGGCCATAAAGCTTACTGCCCGTTCGACCAAATCGCCTTTATGAAATGCTCCAAATTGTCCCAAAGGTCCTTGATTGACCTGGTGTCGGGATTCATGAATGGATTGTGGACATATTGGTGCAGCTCGGTTGTGATCTCCATGTGATACGCATCCGCGGTGCAGGCCTTCCTAAGGGCGTCGTGGGCGTTCTTGGATATCCTGCCCCTCAACAGCAGATCATCGGAGACGGCCTGTAGCCTGTGGTTGAGGTACGCCTTTTTCCCCTCCGAAACGAGAACATCCGGATTATTCGACATGTAGTGGTCGAGGCTCAGCTCCAGGAACACCCTCAGGGATATTGCGGACATGTTCACAAGGTTCGACACGTTGGCGCTCTTAAGCTCAGAGTACAGGTTGTTTATGCGGGTCTGGCCTATGCTCATGTTGCAGAACTTCGGGATCAGTGTGTTTCTCCTTTGGGTTGTGGGCATCGGTTGGGGTTTGGTCGGTGGCTTATCAGGTTCAGGGGCGTCCTCCACCGTCTCAACAGGGCGGTTCACGGTCAGAGGGATGGATTCTGCGGCTTTTATGGACGAAAATATTTCCTTGCCCCGTGCTTCAGCTTTTTCCTTCGCCTCCTTCATCCACTTTATGGTTTTATCGGAGGTCTTCACCGTGTCGACGTTGATGTCCTTGTTGCCCAGCTGCTCGAATATGAACTTCCAGTCCCTTACGAAGTCCTCCCGAGGGACCTTTATGTGGATCCTGCGGTCTATGACATCGAATCCCAGCTCTTCACGGAATGATTTGAATCCGATCAACCTCTCTATCGTTGTGATGTGGGGGGCCGTCTTCAGGCCCTCGAAGTCGTTCATCTCCATGACGCCGAGGTCGTACATCTCCATCGTGGCGTCCGGCATCCCCGTGCGGTACATCCGGTACCGCTTCTTCATTTCAGGCTCCCATTCCTGCTTGCCGATGCCGCCTATGCTTCCAAGGTGGTTGTGCTCGGTCCAATGGTCGGCCTTACCCTCGTCGAGGTAGATTGCACACAGTACCTTGTCCGGTCCGCCATCGGACTTCTGCTTCAATATCTCGAACTGCCTCTTTAGGCCATCGTCCCCCTTGATGTTGCTTGGGTTCCATATGGCCTTTAGTGCGGTCACGCGCCTGTTCCCATCCTTGACAATGCACTCCCCCCCAGGGGTTTGGTAGACTATTGGGAAAGTGCTGCCGTTCAGGCCATGGTCCACGATGTCCCTTGCGATTTTGAGGATCTCACTCTTCCTGCTCTTTATCATCTGGTTGAAAGCCTCAGTCTGGTCGCCTGTTTTGGGGTACCGGGGGTTGTTTAGATCCAGTCTTAACTTTGTAACGTTTATGCTCTTGTATCTAACGTCGGTCATTGTGTCACTCGTCTTTTATTACTACTCATCAAAATCGGATTCCCGGCCACTGGGCAGGACTTGGCATCAGGCGCCGTCCAGGCCTAGGTTAAACCCAGTGCTCTCCATGGTTATTTGTCACCTAGTGGCTTTTGCTCATAGGGGAAGACGTATGTGAGTCAATCGATGCCACGCCATTATCTGCTATACATTGAGCGCCTACCTTGCCTGTGACTTTGTGTGGTTCCGTCCATGTAGCCAATAGCCTCTACTTACTCCCATTTGGGTTGTTTTTCTTAATATTCAGCACAAGTTCATAAACCTCCATGGAAGCTCTTGTTTCAAAGTGGCCCTTCCCCAATATGGCCAGCCGTATAGCCAACGCCCTTCTAAGGCACCTTAATGCCTCATCGAGATCGCCCTTGTGAAACTGCACTGTCCCTATGTTGTTGTAGGAGACGGCCACATCTGAGTGCCTCTCCCCCAATATGGCCAGCCGTATAGCCAACGCCCTCTCGTGGTTCTCCAGCGCCCCGTCGAGGTCGCCCTTGGAATGGCACACTACCCCTATGTTGTTATGTGAAATGGCTACGTGAAGATTCTCCTTTCCAAACAAGGACGTTTGAATCTTTAGCGCCCTCTCGTGGTTCTCCAGCGCCCCGTCGAGGTCGCCCTTGGAATAGAATGCCGACCCTATGTTGTCATATGAAATGGCCACATCTGGGTGCCTCTCCCCGAACAGGGCCCGTCGTATCCTTAACGCCATCTCGTGGTATTCCAGCGCCCCGTCGAGGTCGCCCTTGGAATGGCACACTTCCCCTATGTTGTTGTAGGACAAGGCAACATTGGGATGCATTTCGCTGAACAGGGATAGCCAGATTGATAGCGCCTCATCATAATACCCCAACGCCATCTCGTAGTCGCCCATAGAATTATAAACTCCTCCTATGTTGTTATATGATGTGGCCACATCTGGATGTGCCTTGCCTAATCTCGCCAGGCGTATCGCTAATGCCCTCTCGCGGTTCTCCAACGCCCTCTCGTAGTCGCCCATGGAATGGAGTACTAACCCTATGTTGTCGTATGATATTGCCACATTGGGGTGATCCTTCCCAAGCAGGGATTCCTGTATATTTAACGCCCTATCATTACATTCCAACGCCCTCTCGTAGTCGCCCATGGAATGGAGTACTAATCCTATGTTGTCGTATGATGTTGCCACATTGGGGTGATCCTTCCCAAGCAGGGATTCCTGTATGTTCAATGCCTTATTGTGGTTCTCCAACGCCCCGTCGAGGTCGCCCTTGGTATGGAGTATGGATCCTATTTTGCTGTATGATAAGGCCACGCTAAGGCTCTCTTTCCCAAATAGGGATGCCTGTACTCCCAGCGCCATATGATGGTACTCTAACGCCTTTTCAATGAATCCCAAACCCAAGAACCCGTCAGCTAAGAATGCATACGAATCTGATTTATCATCCCCACTTGGCAGCCTTAGGCAATCTTCGCAGATGATTAGCAAGTCATACAATATACCCCTTTCTTTGACATCCGTTGTGTTTATCAGGGACCTTGCATTCAAGAACATCATACGGCAGTCGTCCAAGGTAGGTTTTGTCGTAAGATGTACGACATCGGCCACCAATGGATGTATGTATAGTTGCCGCCCCCCATCTACCATCTCATCCTTCCTTATCCATCCTCTCCTGATCAGGCGATTGACGGAGGCCTTTATAGCATCTAGGTCTAGGCCGTTCTTCGACAGCAGACTGACGAACAAATCTTCGCCCACGGAGGAGGATATCACAGAGGCGTTGGTCAACACATACGTGTCGTCATCCGACATGCCTGACATGCCGAACAGCCTCGATATGTGGCTATAGAGCCTCCCGTACCCTCTCTTTCCGTCCTTCACTGCCTCGAACTCCATGCCGATATTGTCCAGGGGATCTGCCTTGAGCATGTTGAGAAGTCTCAAGGGGGGGATAGAGTCCTCCCTGAGGAAATTTGCGATTAGGACTATGGCCATGGTGTGGCCGTCCATCCTCTTTATTATTTCCCTCACCGTTCCCTCGTCCTCGATTTGTCTTTCATCCCCGTACCTCTCCTGTCTGAACAGATTCATTTGCTCGTCCTCCGGGAGCTCCGTCAAGAGGACCTGCGCATAATTCCTTATGTCAATCCTGGAGGTGAATAAAGCCTTTACCGGGGCACAGCATATGTCCCTCATCGCCTCGTCGGAGTCCACGTTGAAGTTGTCCACTATAATCAGCGACGCATCCCTTTTGAGCAGTCTCAGAATAGACCTGTACTTCATGTCTTTGTTCGCCTCGGGGTCCACCACCCTAGGATCGAACATCCCGCTCAGGCCTGCGATGGACGACCTCAGGCTGACGCCGTCGTAGTCGACGAGGACCTTGGGGCCCTCGAAGGATGAGGCGTACTTCAGGCAGAGCTCCGTCTTGCCTATGCCGCCCATGCCACGGACGACCACCGCCCCGTGCCTCTCCAGCTTATTCGAGAGTTCCATCAGCTCTGCCTCCCTCCCCACGAGGTTCGGGATAGGATACGGCACGTTATTGGGTATCTTGAACATGTCAGGGTCAGTTATTTTGCGCAATTCATCCCTGATCTCATGCGACACCTCATTCGTGTCCTCGACGGTTCCCTTTATTGATGCGACGCTTATCGCGATCTCTGTTATAACCGCAGGAAAGATCGCATCGATCAGCCTCTTGTTCTCAGATATGGACATTGCGAACTGACGGAGCATCGCATTGAGCCTGCCCTTCTCATCTTCGGTGAACTCGTTAGGGCATATCCTATCCAATGGCTTCGGGTCCGCAAGGACTATCGCAATGTTCCTCTCGTCCTTCAGGTAGGCCTTGAGCCTATACTCGATGGCGGGCGATATCTCGATGTGCTTCTTGCAGCACCTCTCCACCTCCATAGACACTATGCGCTTCTTCCTGTACGCCTCAATCAGGCCAATCGAGTCCTCGCACGCCCTGCCGACTATGAAGCTTATGAACAACTCCGAGATCATCTTCTCACCTCCCCCAGTTGTTCGGGTCGTACCTCCTGTTGACCCAACGGACGAGGCACAGGCCAGTGATGATGGAAAGGGGGATGACTACGACTAGGTTCAATAACAGACCGGTCAGCATGTCACATCAGCGCCCCAATCCTGTCCTCCGCCCTTTTGGCCAGGTCGTCCTCGTCCTCCCAGAATATCATGTTCCTGTGCTCCACGTCGAAGTGGAGCCTGTTCTCCCCGTCCCCCTCATCCTTCCCAATGACCTTTACTTCCATAATCCTCAGTCCTCCTTCCCTACGGGGGGAGATACCTTCTCAAGTGGGCGGTGATTGGCCAATATGGAGGTGAATTTCAAAAGCGTGAACGCAGGGCCGTACCATGCATACCCGTCGCAAACCTCCAGTCCATATCCGTGCTTCTCCCCCCACCTTACCGCGCTTGGGGGGATGCGACTCCTCCTCGGCGGTTGGGATGTTATGATCATCTTGCCCTCAATGTCCTGGAAGAACCTTACATGGTTGAAGAAGCCCTCGTCCAGCCCACGCGCAATGGAGCAGCGTCCGTTCATCCTGACGATCCTGTGGTCCGCGATGAACGCTTCGAGGGCCTGCATGTCAGACTCCTCCGACAGAATTAGCCTCTGGGGGTCGTACTTTATCCAATTCACCTTCTTCGCGTACTCCGCATAGGATCTGTGGATCCTAGGCCCCTTTGTTCCAAGCATTGGAATCATGCTACCATTTCACCTTATCCCCTTCTTCCGGAGGTGAGCCGTGATTTGATTCTTCATCTCCCTTATCATCGACTGTGATTCCATTTAGTCTATCATTAGCCCTTTTAAGATCCATTGCAACCTTGCACCCCACATCCGTTAGCTCATGCCATCTGGCATGGTATCTTGTGTCATCGACCCATGAGTGAATCAGGCCTGCCTCGGATATCCTCTTAATCGTTGCTTCAATGGAGTAGTAGTTCGCTATAACCTCCCTTAAATCGCTCTCCTTACGTGCCCCTTCCCTAAGAAACAACAGGGCGAGCATCGCATTTCGATCTAGTATGGTCGATATGCCTCCCTTTTCCACAAATCTCATATGTATTATATGTCAAAAAGCATTTGTGTACTATATACAACATAGTATATTTTAAATATGCATACAATATACAATGTTGTAGATAGCAATGAATGAATTAATCGATGCAAGAAAAGTGCTGCAGGGATATCGAATATCGTTTTCAGAGGATGTAAGGGGCATTTTGGATGTTGATATCGGGGACATTGTGCACATTGTAAAGGGCGAGGATGGATCCATCATATTGAGGAAGGCGGTAGCATGAGCGAGACCGCACGTAGGTACAGGAAGAGGCCCATTGTCATAGAGGCCATACGATGGGACGGGAAGGCGCACACCCTGAGGGAGATCTCTGGGATGGGGGGCCGAAGGGTGGAGTGCGACCTCGGCGGCGACATGAGGCTAATGGTCGAGACCCCTGAGGGGACCATGGCCGCCAACGTGGGGGACTACATCATAAAGGGGGTCAAGGGGGAGATCTACCCCTGCAGGGCCGACGTATTCGACGAGACCTACGAGGAGGCGGGGCCATGAGGACGTTCAAGGGCGTCAGGCCCCTGGGCGGCATGGTCCCTCGCCTAGAGGGGCTGGGCTACTCGGTGGACACCACAAGATACGACGCCGGCTCGGACTACATAGACGCATGCTCCGTTGAAAGGAGCGTGGCCGTCAGCGCGTTCAACGGGCGGTTCTCCGTTTTCGCGGGAGGGGAGGTCGTGGCAACGGAGTCGTCGGGGGAGCTCGACGGAGAGGGATGGTACTCGGACCTGCTCGATGCGATATACGAGCCCATGGAGGTGGCGTCCCCATGAGCTCGGAGGCGGTCATGATGGCCTACGCCGACGATCTCCTCAAGGAGGTCATGGGGATGGGCGCAGGGACGGCGAGGGTCCTGTGCGACGACGACGGGATGGCCATCGTCCAGGGGTCTCTCGCCCCCGTGGCCAGCCTGATCGGGTACTCGCCCGCGGACTCCCCCGTCGGACTTAGCGTCGATCTGGGCATACTTTGCGATTGCCTGAGGGTCCAGGGGGACAGCAACGTGTGGGTGAACGTCTCCGATCGCACGATCACGATATCAGACAGGATCCTCGAGATCACGCTGTTCGCGGAGGGGTCCGAATGAGCAACGTGTCGTTCCTTGAGGCGGAGATACTCAAGACGATCATATGCAGGGGGCCCATGTCGATCCCAAGGCTGGAGTACGCGCTGAGCGAGGCCTATGGCGGCATGTATCGCACGAAGGGCAGGTTCAAGGCCGTCTTCGATAGGGCTATCGACCAGCTGGAGAATGGCGATAAGGTAGCCATCGAGAACAACACCGTCATGCTGGCGTCCGCGACGGCGTGCGGATGCTCAGAGGAGGTGGCGGGATGATCATTGAGGTCACCCGCACGGATTGGAGGGCCCATCTTAGGGCCATCTCCGAGTGCCTTGGCCGCAACGCCAGGGTGGGCGTCAGGGCCGAGGGCCTCTACGTAGAGGAGCTCGCCGAGGTCAACATGCCCGAGGCCGACGTCGTCGAGCTGGTGGGCAGGTCGGGGGACGGGATTACCTTGAGGATCACAAAGGACGTGGTCAGTTGAGGATCTACGTCATCGATATTGAGACCACCGGCCTCGACGGGGGCCCGAAGGACCATGTCGTGGAGGTCGGGATCGCAATGGTAGACACGGTTGCCATGACGGTCAAGGGGAAATACTCCTCCATCGTCGGGCACGACGTCGACGCATGGGACGGGGAGGCGAGGGACGCATGGGTGTTCAAGAACACGGATCTAACCCTGGAAAGGGTCCAAAAGGCCCATCCGATCAACAGGCCAGGGAACGTCGCCCTCGACATCGATCACATGATAAGGGACGGCGCGGTCACGTCGTACAACACGGACTTCGACTTCCGCAGGTTCTTGTCAAGGGACCCGTGGATCCTGACCCTCAACGTGTGGCCGTGCGTCATGCAGGCCACCATGCGCCACCTTGGGTCTAAGAAGAGGGTGAGCCTCGAGAAGGCGTACAACGAGCTATGCCCCGACGACCCCGCCGGGCTTGGCGGGCGTACCATGCACAGGGCGATGTCAGACGCCGTGATGGCGGGGCACGTGCTCCTC
>JGI996J12353_1000340_pt1 | contig 12087 bp, 14 predicted proteins | sample IntmicLarv5ML5BL_FD_12353 | JGI IMG/M metagenome (IMG submission 12353) | reverse complement strand
CCATTCGATGCGGCATGGATCGCTGTGATCCTATGTGGGATTCCGATAGCCATTGAGGCAATCACAGGATTGATAAAGGATTTAAATATAAAAGCGGGGATTTTAGTCACCATTGCCCTTGTTTCTGCCCTATATCTCGGGGAAATCTTCGCTGCAGGTGAAATTGCATTGATCATGGCGATTGGGGAATTCCTCGAGGACAGGACCGTCAACAAGGCAAGGCAGGGGATCGAGAGGCTGATTGGCTTGACCCCAAGGACCGCAAGGTTGCTGGAGGGGAACGTCGAGTCGATAGTCAACGCAAAAACATTGAAAGTCGGAGACATTGTAAGAGTCCTTCCAGGGGAAACCATACCTACGGATGGTATAATCATCCGAGGAAAGACATCGATAGACCAATCCATATTGACAGGGGAGTCGTTGCCTCTTGACAAGTTCGAGGGCGATGAGGTGTTCAGTGGGACGACCAACCAGTTCGGAGGGTTCGAGATGAGGGTCACCGTCGAGGAGGGAGACACCTCATTGCAAAGGATGATCGCGTTGGTCCAGTCCGCGGATGCAGGAAAGGCGAAGATCGTCCGTGCGGCAGACTACTGGGCGACTTGGGTGGTTCTCGGAGCCTTGGCATCCGCATTGCTGACATGGACCATAACGGGCGAGGTCATAAGGGCAGTCACGGTGCTGGTGGTATTCTGCCCTTGTGCGCTTGTCCTATCCACCCCAACTGCGATCGTGGCGGCGATCGGCAATGTCACAAAACATGGGATGCTCGTCAAGGAGGGCGATGCGTTGGAAAGGCTTTCGAAGGTCAATCACATCATGTTTGACAAGACAGGCACATTGACGTATGGGAAGCCTGTCGTCATAAAGACGATATCCTTTTCAAATGATTTCCCAGAGGAGGAGACGATTCGCCTCGTTGCATCGGCAGAGATGCTTTCCGAGCATCCATTGGGGAAGGCGGTTGTGAACCACGCAAGGGACATGGATTTGGATCTGGAGAGGCCAGAGGCCTTCGAACTGATACCTGGTAGAGGGGTGTCCTCAACGGTCAGGGGGTCTGATGTGCTTGCAGGCAGCATGGAATTGATGGAGGAGTCTGGAATAGCGGTCTCCGAAGATATCAAGGCGGTTGTAGGGCAATATTCCAAGGAGGGTTGCACAGTGGTATTGGCCTCCTTGGACAAGGTTCTCATCGGGGCATTGGTTCTTTCGGATACGTTGCGTAACGATTCCAGACAGACCCTGGATAGGCTCCATGACATGGGAATAAAGGTTACCTTGTTGACAGGGGATAGGGCCTCATCGGCAAATCACATTGCCAAATCGGTAGGCATAGGCGATATCGTAAGCGAATGCCTGCCAGAGGATAAGCTGAAAAGCATAGTGAATCGAGAATCGCATGGCGACAAGGTCTGCATGATTGGCGATGGAATAAACGATGCCCCTGCTTTGAAGGCCGCCACGGTAGGCATTGCGATGGGGGGAATCGGAAGCGATATCGCGATAGATGCCGCTGACATCGCATTGATGGGGGATGACATAAAGGGAATACCCCATCTGTTCGGCCTATCCAGGAAGATGATGAGGAAGATCCATTTCAACCTCTCCGCATCGATGATCCTGAACTTCATTGCAGTGGGGTTGGCTATGATGGGGGTCCTTACGCCGGTCACAGGGGCGTTGGTTCATAACGTGGGATCCATCGTCGTCATCCTGAACTCTGCATTGTTGATTCGATGGGGATTTGATAAGGGCTGAGAACAAACCTGTTAATTTTCTATTTCATAACAACAGTGCCCTTAAGGATTTTTTAAAGGGGTTTAAGGGGGTTTAGCTCAGATGCGACCTACGAGATCCGCACCTGGCTTCAAGGTCTTTGATCCAGGCTTCCATTTCGCAGGGCAGACCTCGTCACCAAACTCCGCAACGAACTGACATGCCTGGACCTTTCTAAGGAGCTCCTCCGAATTCCTTCCGACATTGCCTGCATTGACCTCATATGACACGATTCTGCCCTCAGGGTTCACTATGAACGTCCCACGCTCGGCCAACCCATCCTTCCTTATGTAGACATCAAACGATTTTGCAATCTTTCCATTGGAGTCCGCCAACATCGGGAATTTCACCTTTTTGATCGTCGGTGATGCCTGGTGCCAAGCCATGTGGACGAAGTGCGTGTCACATGACACCGCATACACCTCGCAGCCTATCTTTTTAAATTCGTCGTAGGTCTCTGCCAGGTCCTCCAACTCCGTAGGGCATACGAATGTGAAGTCCGCGGGATAGAAGAAGAAAACCGCCCATTTTCCTAAAACATCATTCTTCGATATGGTCTTGAAGTCGTCCTCGTGGAATGCCTGTGTTGTAAAGTCATCTATATTCTTGCCTATCATTGACATGTGTATACCTCGCCACAGGTATTGGTTTAAGGATATTTATTACTCTTTATCGAATCCCCTAAATCACAGATGGCTCAACAAGATATGTATTCGATTTCCAAATGCTAAAATCCTCATCAATTTAAATATAATTTCTATTAAAAATGTATTTTAATAATTCAAATCATTAGATATTTAATGATAATCATTAAATAATGAATTGGACATTACAAATTGTCCACGGCATATGTAAGCGAGAGCGCATCGGGAATGCCCCGATCCTATCGCATGCAACGGAATGTATGCCATTCCTGGGTGGGATGCCATGGTCAGCAGTTGATGGGACTAAACCCTTTATAATCAGGAAGCCTAACAGGTAATGCGATGAGCCCTAACAATCTGGAGAAGTTACAAAGGATCAGCGGTCATGTGTCGGTCCTGATACTCATAATCATGGTGCTTATGGCCTTAGCCATAGTCATATCCTTGATCCTATTGGTGCTTTGCTATATTGATGGGTCCTGGTTCTCGGAGGTGATGAGCCTGTTGGAGGAGGAGGCGCTGGCAGGATTCGAGGCGTCCATGGTCGTGGGCATAATTGATTCCCTGTTCGTCCTAGCCATGCTGTGGTTGATGTACAAGATGTTCTCGGACATCAAATCGTCATATACCCCATTCAAGAATGAGAACGTCACGAGGCTTAAGCATGTGGCATACATATTGTTGGTGTATTCCATCGCACTCCCTATAATAGGGGCCATTGCCGAGGAGTTATCAGGGGATCCATTGTTGGTCGTCATCGAGTTCAACTTCGTGCTCGTGGCCGTAGCAGTGCTGTTCTATTGCATGTCATTGGTCTTTGCCTATGGGACGAACCTTCAAAAGGAGTCTGACGAGACGTTGTGATACCATGGCGATAATATTGAGATTGGACAGGGTGATGGCGGACAGGAAGATGTCCCTGAACGAGCTGGCCGCCAGGGTCGGGATCTCGAACGTAAACCTGTCCAACATCAAGACGGGGAAGATCAGTGCGATAAGGTTCTCCACGCTGGATGCGATATGCAAGGCGTTGGACTGTCAACCTGGAGATATTCTGGAATACGATGACTCGGACTGATGTGGCCCATGGGTCGCACGCGCATTCAATCCTTGGCCAAAAAGCAGATATGGGCATTGCACATTCTTGGATTGTGAATATATCTGACGTGTCCACGAGGGTTCCAGATGGACTTAGGTTGGACCTGCAGGCATCCCCAAGGTCCAACCGAACAGGGTTTGACGGCTTCGATGAATGGAGAAGGAGGCTCAACATACGTGTCAAGGCACCTCCCCTCGAAGGCAAGGCAAACTCCGAGATAGAAAGGCAGGTCCAGGACATGACAGGTTGCAAGACTGAGGTCATTGCGGGTCATACGACCAGGCAGAAGACAGTTATGATATATGGCGACCCGGATTCAATAGTGAGGTCGCTCGAAGGGTTTCTATGAACGATGAGCGCATCCTTGAGATTTTGAATGAGACCGTGGAGGAGATAGGCGAGTCCGATGCTATAGTCCTGGTGGAGGGCAGGAAGGACAAGGAATCCCTAAGGAACATCGGAATCGGCAATGACATGATAATGGTCCAATCCGAGGGTGGTCCAATGAAGACATCCGAGGCCGTGTTCAATGCAGGCAGGTCTGCGATAATACTGACCGATTGGGATAGGAAGGGGGAGATCCTGGCAAATGACCTGGCGCGGAACCTGGGGGCATTGGACGTGGAATACGACCTGAGGTTCCGTGAAAGGCTTAGGACGTTCACAAAGAAGTATGTGAAGGATGCCGAGTCCTTGGATTCCCTCATGGCCAGGTTGGAGGAGGAAGGGAGGATATGACTCGCAGGCATACGATGGGCCATCGGGCTATATGGGCATGGCGCCATTCGAGGATAAAAAATAATCACAAAAGAATATGAAATAGAATGGCATATTCCGGTGCATCGGTCATTCAAATGGGAAAATTCATAGTTTTTGAGGGGATAGATGGCGCTGGCAAGTCCTCGCTTTGCAAATCCCTATCGGAATACTTCAACTCAAATGGGATCAGCACATTGGTCACCCAGGAGCCCACGGAGGAGGGAATCGGGGCATTCATAAGGTCTGGCCTCACCAAGGGAATGTCGCAGGAGGCGGAGTCGCTGCTGTTCGTTGCAGACAGGGCGGTCCATACGGAGCGGATATCCCAATGGCTAAAGGAGTATGACCTGGTCCTCTGTGACCGTTACTTTGCATCTACGGTCGCATACCAGTCCGCACCATTGAACGGAAAGGGTGTGGACCGGGATTGGCTGATCCAAATGAATCTTCCAGTGACAATCGAGCCTGATATAACATTCCTGATGGACGTGGACCCTGACGTGAGCCTCAGCAGGATCATCAGAAGGAATGAGACAAGCAAGTTCGAATCCAGCGACTATCTATCGATCGTGCGTGAGAACTACCTTAGGTTGGCAGACGAGTATGACTTCGAGTACATAAACGCCTCACGTGGCAAGGATTGGATATTCAAAAACGTCTCAAATAGGATAAAGGAGTTGATATGATGCATCCTTCAGAGGAGATATTCTGCGAGAGGGGCGAGCTGATGAAGGGCAAGACCATAGTGCTGGGCATCACAGGGAGCATCGCGGCCACAGAGTGCTTTGGGACCATACGTGAACTGATAAGGCATGGTGCAAGGGTCGTGCCTGTGGTGACTCCAGCAGGTGCGAGGTTGGTCTCGTTGGACGCGTTGGAGTTTGCATCAGGACAAAGGCCCATAGTCGAATTGACAGGCCAGACCGAGCACATATCCCTGTTTGGCGAAGGAGGGGCAGACCTTCTGTTGATATTTCCAGCCACTGCGAACACGATCTCAAAGATCGCCTTGGGCATAGACGACACTGCGGTTACGTCAATGGCGACGGTGGCAATCGGAAAGGGGACCCCTACCATCGTTGCCCCTGCCATGCACAAGAGCATGTTGGACAACAGGGCAGTATCTAGGAATCTCAATAGCCTTAGGGAGATGGGCGTGACCATTCTAGGCCCATATTCCGATGGTGTCAGGGCGAAGGTGGCATCAAGGGACGAGGTGGTTGAGGCTGCTATCCGAGCCATATCGAAGAACGATCTCAAAGGTAAAAGCATCCTGATCATAGGTGGAAGGAGCGAGGAGCCCATGGACGGCATGAGGGTGGTGACCAACAGGTCATCTGGATTGATGGCATTGGAACTGGCAAAGGATGCGTACAGACGAGGTGCCGACGTTGAGCTTTGGATGGGCGCATGCAATGTCATCATCCCAGATCATTTGAGCACTAAGCGATTCTCCAAGGTTGCGGATCTGATCGGGATGGTGGACCTCATCGACCATGATGTGGCAATCGTGCCCGCGGCGCTGTCCGATTTCGAAATGGAGGAGGCTGAGGGGAAGATATCCAGCGATGGGCCCATATCCCTTCGCATGAGGCCTGCTCCGAAGGTTCTGCCTCTGATATGTGGCAGATGCGGTTTCGTAATAGGGTTCAAGGCCGAATCTGGAAAGGACACTGACAAGCTTGAGGGGATGGCCAGATGCAGGATGAGGGAGTATGGCCTTGGTGCAATGGTCGCCAATGACATCTCATCCGCAGGAGCGGGGCGGTCATCTGCATTGATATTGACCAACGGTTCAACAGAGGCGTTTGAAGGCCCTAAATCGGCATTGGCTTCAAGGATATTGGATATAGTGGTAGGATGAAGGTCGCATATTGCCCAGCCCACATAACCTGTATGTTCTACCCTTCCGATTTCGGCCCGGCACCATTGGACAGGGGATCCAGGGGGGTAGGGATCAAGTTGGGCATGGGCACGACGGTGCGTGCCGTGGAGAGCTATGCCCCATATGTGACGATTGATGGAAGCCACACATACGCGCCCGTCTCCTTGGAGGTCATGAGGCGCTGTGGCACCAACCTTAGGTTGGACATAGTGAACGATCTGCCCGTTGGACAGGGGTTCGGAACCAGCGCATCCGGTGCGATAGCGACTGCGATATGCGCATCGAAGGGTGGAACGCTAGATGATGTGTACAGGATAGCCCATGACGTGGAGCTCATGAACGGCACCGGCCTTGGCGATGTGGCAGGCATATCATGCAGGGCGTCACAGCCGATAAGGCTTGAGGGGGGATATGCGAACGATGGCAGGGTAGTGGGGTCCAAGATCGCCTTTCAAAGGCTGACGTTGGCGGTCCTTGGTCCTCCCGTGAGCACGTCCAAGACCTTATCCGACCCAAAGATAAAGGATAGGCTAAGGGAGGTTGGAAGCAAGTGCATGGATGAATTCCTGGAGGAGAAGACCAAGGAGGCCCTGTTTAGGACATCCAACATGTTCTCAAGGGAGATGGGGTTGGAGTCCGAGGAGGTGTCGAATGCGATCGAGGCACTGGAGAGGAAGGGGGTGCGGTCTGCGATGTGCATGCTTGGAAACAGCATATTCATAGATTCAAACGAGAAGGCCGTGAGAGGGATACTTGGCGATGTGGAACTGTATTCCACCCACACCACCGCATCAAGGCCGCAGATCATTCAAAAAGAGTGAACAGGACATCATCACCATCGACATCGAACAATCCTATCCTTGCCCCGCAGTCTATCCACCCATGTGCATAGTTCACCGCTGCAAATGCCGTGACCAGGTCACCTTCCTCCTTGAAGTGCTTTGCATCGTTGAAGTATGACGTGGCCATGTTAAGGAAATCGTCTGCAAGCCTTCTGTTGAATGACCTTTCTGGACATGATATCCTCATCTTCTTCAACGCACGGTCGGTGAGATCCAGGTATCTGTCTATTTTTTCCGAAGTGACGGTGTCATTCATGGGATGTTACCCTGAACACTCCTATTTATTAAAGTACTATCGCAATCCGTGCATTCAACCCAAGGTGATTTTACATCATATGTTGCATTTGTATGGCTATTTTAACTTGGAAATGCTCGCCCTATTCAAGACGGTATCTTTTCGGATACTAAATCCAAATGTTTAATATAATATATTGCGAATTGAGGATTATGAAAGTCGTTGGCGGCTCTGCTAGCAAAGGCCTTGCAAAACAAATCTCTGAAGGCCTTGGTTGTGAATATTACGATGCGGAGACCACAAGATTCCCAGATGGTGAATGCTACACGCGGCTTTCCAACGCAGACCTCGATGGCGAGGATGTGATACTTGTGCAGAACACCTACCCGGACGAGAGCATCATAGAGATGCTGCTCCTTCAGGATACGATTCGCTCCATGGGGGCCAAGACGATAACGCTGGTCATCCCATATTTTGGATATGGTAGGCAGGACAGAGTGTTCAAGAGAGGGGAGGCGAACAGCGCATCGGTGATGATAAGGCTCCTTTCTTTGAATTGTGACAAGGTCATAACCGTGGACATCCACAAGGAGGACATTCTAGACGAGTTCAAATGCCCAGCTGTAGACATCAAGGCGGCCCCTGCGTTCGCAAAGCATTTCCTTGATAGGAAATGCGGCATAGATCTGGTGCTGGCACCGGACGTTGGCGCATCCGCAAGGGCAAAGGCGGTAGGGGACCTAATGGGCGTTCCCCATGACCATTTGGAGAAGGTCAGGATATCTGGCACTGAGGTCAGGATATCCCCTGCGACCATTGACTGTAAGGGCAAGAGCATCCTGATAGTCGACGACATGATCTCCACAGGCGGGACGATAGTGGCGGCCAAGGCCGCATTGAAGGATGCAGGTGCAAAGCGCGTGATCGTGGCATGTTGCCATGGCGTGTTCGTCAACAATGCCCTTTCCAGGCTCGTAGAGGATGGTGGAATCGTCCTCACATGCAACACGCTTTACAACCCGCTCTCCAAGATATCGGTCTCCGAGCTGATCGTCGGCGCAATCTTGGAGGGGGTCAACTGAAGAAGGAGGAGGATTTTGGCGAATGGTACATCGAGATGGTGGAAAGGGCCAACCTCTCCGACAAGCGATATCCGATAAAGGGGATGAATGTCTGGACTCCATATGGATGGAGCATAATGAGGAATGTGGACACCCGCATCCGAAAGGAGTTGGATGCAACCGGCCACGATGAGGTATGTTTCCCATTGCTCATACCGGAGACCGAGTTCAAAAAGGAGAAGGATCATATAAAAGGGTTCGATTCCGAGGTGTACTGGGTCACCCATGCGGGTTTGAACGAGCTTGATGTCAGATTGGTCGTGAGGCCAACCTCCGAGACCGCCATGTACCCTATGTTCGCATTATGGGTAAGGTCCCATCAGGACCTTCCATTGAAGGTCTATCAAATCGTCAACACGTTCAGATACGAGACCAAGCAGACCCGTGCCTTCATGAGGGTCAGGGAGATACATTTCTTTGAGTCCCATACATGCCACGTCAGTGAGGAGGATGCCCAAAGGCAGGTCGACGAGGATGTGGACATCCTGGAGAAGGTGGCGGAGAGCCTATGCCTTCCATATTTCTTGTCCGTAAGGACGGATTGGGACAAATTCCCTGGGGCACATTACACAATTGGAATAGATACGGTGATGCCAAACGGAAGGACGTTGCAAATAGGGTCCATACATCACTACAGGACAAACTTCTCAGTTCCATACGAGATAACATATGAGAACGAGGGAGGAGAGCATGAGTTCGTACATCAGACCACATATGGGATGAGCGAGAGGCTCCTTGGAGCCATGATAGGCGTGCATTCGGACGATGGGGGCCTGATACTGCCTCCAGAGGTCGCACCGTTCCCAGTGGTTTTGATTCCAATAGTCTCAAAGACGAACTCCGAGGCTGTTAACGACAGATGCAGGGGAATTCTGAGCCAGTTGAAGGCCGCAGGGATCAACGTGAAGTTCGATGACAGGGACCTGAGACCAGGTAACAAGTACTATGACTGGGAGATGAGAGGGGTCCCGCTCAGGTTGGAGCTCGGTGGCAGGGATATAGAGTCGAACGTGATAACATACGTCAGAAGGGACACAGGTGACAAGGGCACCATATCCTTAGATGACCCGGTTGACAGCGTAAGGTTCATATTGAACGCGATCTCCAAGAGCCTGCTTGCCAGGGCCAGGGATGTTCAGGAGTCCTATGTTGTGGAGCTGGATTCCATGGGACCTGTTCCAGAGGGCAAGGTCTTGAGCATAGGGTGGTGCGGCAGCGAGGAATGCGGCCATAGGTTCGAGGATGAGAATGACATAAAGATCCTGGGCATCCCATATAGGATGGGGTGCAAGGAACGGAACTGCATCGTATGTGGAAAGTCCGGATCGAAGACCGCCTTGGCCGCAAGGACGATGTGATATTATGATAGCAGAGGGCGATCTGGTCTTCTTGGAGGACAGGGTCGGAAAAAGGTCCTGGGCGAGGGTGTCAGGCGGCATGGTCCAGGTTCCAGGTCTCGGGGTCTTGGACTGTGGCAGGCTTCTGGGATTGGTCGACGGGGCAAAGGTTCAGATAGCTGGAAGGGACTTCAACGTGTTCAAGCCAGGGATAGTGGATTTAATGACCTCGCTTGATAGGGGCGCACAGATAATCTCGCCCAAGGATGCCGCCACAATACTTCTGAACTGCAACGTGACGTCAGGTTCAAAGGTCCTCGAGGTCGGTGCAGGGTCAGGGGGATTGACCACCGCGCTGCTAAGCGCAGTTGCGCCGAGCGGCAAGGTGCATACCGTGGAATTCAAGGATGAGAATGTCCAAAGGGCCCTTAGGAATGTGAGCAAGACCGGTTTGGATGCATATTGGGAGAGCACATCGGGGGATGCAAGGGATGTGCAGTTCGACTTCATCGCCGATTCGTTGATAATGGACATGCCGGATCCATGGCTCGCCTTGGACAATCTGTTGCCGCATCTTCGGTCTGGCGGCAGGATATGCTCATACGTCCCCAATGCGAATCAGCTTGAGGCCATCGTCAATTCATTGAGGGAGAGGGGCTTTTCAAGCGTGTTCGCCTTGGAGAACATCCAAAGAGGGATGGAGGTTCATGCAGGGGGCGTCAGGCCCTCCTTTGACAACCTGGGCCATACGGGATATCTGGCATTTGGCAGAAAGGCCTCCCGATGAGAGCCCGTCCGACCTATGCGGGATGTGGGCAATCACTATTTTCGGCAATGCACAGTAAACCAAATAAATATATTATGAGATATGGGCTGTGATGAATGCAATGAAGGAGTTGAAGGTCCGAGACCTTATGACCACCGAGGTCGTAAAGCTCAATCCCACGGATACCATAAAGTCTGCCACAATAAAGTTCGCCTTGGAGAACGTCACTGGTGCGCCCGTGGTCGATAGGAGGAACCATGTTATTGGGATGATCTCAGAGAATGACATACTCCATTTGATTTTAAAGTACCAGGATTGGTTGGAGAACGACATAACCCATCATGACCTGCTTGCGTCCCACATGGATGTGGAGTCTGCCGATGACAAGGTCGCAGAGGCGGTCAAGAAGATATCCGAGATGACGGTTGAGAAGGTCATGACCCGGACGGTCCTCTCCACAACCCCGGACGGGGATATCGTGAGGGTTCTAAAGGATATGATGAGGATGGACGTCAACCGTCTTCCAGTCCTGGAGAAGGGAATACTGGTGGGGATAATCTCCAGATCCGACATAATATTCTCGATATACAAGAGAAAGGTTTGATAGTCGTGTTGGAAGTGCATGTCCTAGCTAGTGGAAGCGATGGCAATTGTACAGTTATCAAGCATGACGACCAGGCAATAATGATAGATTCCGGATTAAGCTGTAGAAAGACGATGGGCCTTATGGAGCAGGAGGGGTTTGACTGTTCCTGCCTGGGGGCATTGTTGATAACGCATGAGCATTCCGACCATGTCGCAGGTGCAGGGCCGATGGCAAGGAAAAGGGACATACCCATAGTATGCAACAAGAACACCTTCTCCGCACATAACTTCGGGGCAGTCTCATATAAGGAGATCAGGACATGCGAGAGCTTCACCATATGTGGCATGGATGTCACCCCATTGCCCACCTCCCACAATGCCGTTGAGCCAAATGCGTTCCTGGTGGAGGCAGGTGGGAGGAAGGTGTTGCTCGCAACGGACACAGGAAAGCTCACGTTTCCCATAGAGCATGCATTGAAGGAGGCGGACCTAGCCATAATCGAGGCGAACTATGACAGGAAGATGTTGGTGGATGGACCATATCCGGAATACCTCAAAAGGATAATCGGTAGCGATATAGGCCATCTCTCGAACATCGACTGCGCCACTGCAATAAAGAACACCATGAATCAGAACAGGAAGCTGTTCCTTGCCCACTTGAGTAAGACCAACAACGTTCCTGACCTTGCGAGGGAGACGGTTGCAAACCTCACAGGGCTAAAGAGGATCACATTGGACTGCCTGGAGTTCCCCGGGGACACCAGGACCATCACCGTGAAGGGTTGATGTAGGCTGCCTTTTTGCTGGCCACCAGCGCCATTGCCATGAAGCCTGGCATACGCACGATGTCCTCCTTCCTAAGGTCGTATTCGCACTTTGGCCCTGAGAACCTTGGCATGGTCTCAAGCACCCTGATGACGGACATGCCCTCCTCATCCTCGTGGCAGCCCTCATCCTCCTGCACGGCAGGCTCGATGGGGCTGTCAACAGGAACCGCCCCTTTGCCAATTTCGATAGGTTGCACATCCTTAGGCG
>JGI996J12353_1000339_pt1 | contig 12135 bp, 10 predicted proteins | sample IntmicLarv5ML5BL_FD_12353 | JGI IMG/M metagenome (IMG submission 12353) | reverse complement strand
ACTGGATCGTCATATACACCCTCATCAGCCTGCCGATAGGTCAGCTTGAGAGCAGGATCGTCAGGTACTACCTGTTGACGAAGCGCTTGAAGGAGCTCGACACGCTGGAAAAGAGGGCTGCGTAAGTGATAGTGACCATAAGCGGTCCACCCGGATCCGGGAAGACGACCGTGTGCGGCATGCTGTCGAAAAGGCTGGGGATGGAGGCCAAGGTCTTCGGAATGGTCTTTCGACAGCTTGCCGCCGAAAGGGGGCTATCCCTAGCAGAGATGGGTGCGCTCGCAGAGGGCGACCCATCCATAGACCATGGGATCGATGACATGATCCTTGACTTCGCAAGGGGTAGGGACGATGTCATCGTGGAGTCACGCCTTTCGGCGTACATGTTGACAAGGAACGGGATTCCTGCTTTTAGGATATATCTCGATGCGTCCCCTGAGACCAGGGCGATGAGGATCGGCCTTAGGGAAGGTGAGACCTTGGAGGAGGCCTGCAGGGGCACAGAGGCCAGGCAGGCATCCGAGGCGGCAAGATACATGAAGTACTATGGGATCGACATCTCGGACAGGAGCGTATATGACTTGGTCATCGATACAAGCGACATCCCTCCGGACGAGGTCATATCCCAGATTTTGAGCAGTATTGGAACATGATGCTCGTCAAAGATCCCAAGGCGATGCCTGACAGATGGGGCAAAAGGCCATCCGATAGGACGTTGGGCGAGCTTTTGCAAGGTGGCGTCATCGCATTGGACAAGCCTTCAGGCCCGACGTCGCATCAGGTCACAGCATGGGCAAGGGATGCCTTGCACGTGGACAGGATAAGCCATGGCGGCACCTTGGACCCCTACGTCAGCGGCGTCCTGCCGATAGTGGTGGGAAAGGCCATCAGGCTGACGGATGTCGTTCTTTCATCCGACAAGGAGTACATCTGCCTCATGGACATCCATGGCGACGTGCCCGAGGGAAGGATAAGGGAGGTGATGGCACGCTTCCAGGGAAGGATATACCAGCTCCCACCTGTGAGGTCCTCTGTCAAGAGGCAGCTCAGGATCAGGACGATAGGTGAGCTTGAGATACTGGAGATCGAGGAGAGGAAGGTTTTGTTCAGGGTCTCCTGCGATGCTGGAACGTATATCAGGACGCTCTGCAGGGATATCGGCGAGGCGTTGGGGTGCGGTGCCAACATGGAGGAGCTGAGAAGGTCCAGGTCAGGCATAATGACGGAGGATCGCTCCGCAACGTTGCATGACCTGACGGACGCGTACATCCTATGGCAGCAGATGGGCAGGGAGAGATGGCTAAGGAGCCTCATCCAACCGATGGAGGTCCTGGTGGAGCCGTTGCCGAAGATAGTCGTGAAGGCATCCGCAGTGGATGCGATATGCCATGGTGCCAACCTGTCCGTAAAGGGGATCCACATGCTGGACGAGGACATAAGGAGGAACGCCCTGGTGGCATTGATGACCATGAAGGGCGAATTGGTGGCAACCGGCAAGATGATGATGTCCACCTCCAAGATAATGTCCACCGATCAAGGCTTTGCAGTGGATGTGGAAAGGGTGTTCATGGAAAGGGGACACTACCCTAGGATGTTCAGTCCCATTCTTCCCGACTCGTCTGAATACGATCTATAGATATTGATATCTCATCTATTATTCTTATTATTTTTCAGTTATTTTCCAATATTTTGCATATTTTTATAATATTCTCCTTTGAAACGATATGTGGTATTACAAAATTATATTTTATAGCATAAAAAGTATGTTATAATTTTTTTTTACAGCATAAATATAAATAGAAAATTTTGCATACAAGAATTGACAAATAATCAAAATTATCGGTTTTGATGTCCAAATAACAAGGAGAAGATGAATGAAGACAAGTCATATTGCGCTGTTTATCGTAGCAGTTCTGATAGTGGCAGGAGTCGGAGCATATATTGTTACGAATCAGGATGGGAATACGAACGATCAAGGTAAAAAGACGATTCCAGACTCGGATTATTATCCTGTGACAATCAGGACCGAAGTATCTGGAACGGTCCACGAGCAGACATTCTACGAGGCTCCAAAAAGAGTCGTGGTATTTTTCAATCCAAATATTGAGATGCTATGCTATTTTGGCCTTCAGGATACAATAGTTGCGGCCAGTGGGGTTTCAAACAATGGAAAATATAATGCGTTATTTGAGGAGCACCAAGAGGTTTTCGATTCAATAGACAGAAGGGAAAATCTGATGAATGTCGAATTGGTCAGAAGTCTGGACCCAGATTTGATCGTCGCGTGGGCCTCCACCTTCACGGGAAGGCTTGGTACTGTTGACATGTGGAATGAATATGGAACGAACTGCGTGGTTACGAACAGACCTGCAACGTCCGTTGAGGACTATTTGGCAATGTTGGAGCGCATCGGTACGATATTCAACATGAAAGATGCGGCAGATGCTAAGATTGCAGAGTTTACATCTGCATACACGGCCATCGAGGACAGAACAGCCAATCTGACAGACAATCAGAAGGTCAAGGCATTGATGTTGGAGCCGGGATATGAGGATGGATGTTACGCATATGGTGCGAAGTTCCTGTCTGGGGATTTGATAACGAAGGCTGGAGGAATCAATCTATATGGAGGAGGCATGGACAGGCTAACCTTTGAACAGATTGCTGCATACGATCCAGATATAATATTCATCGTGCCGGACTATAGTAGTCCAACAATCGCTTCTGTGGCAGTTTCCGTAGAGCGATTCAGAGCCGTTCCAGGGTTTGCCTCATTGACCAACAATGTGGTCGGGTTTGAGTTCGACGAACTTTACATGGGCGGACTTTTCCAAGCGGATATAATAGACAAGTTGTTTGAGCTAATGTATCCTGACTGATGGCCTAGAAAAAACTCTTTTTCTTTATTTAATAATCAAGTTAGTATTCATGAGGAATCTGAAATGCCGTACATGCGAGAAAGATTAGGGAATATGTCAACAGTAGGGCTGTTGGCATTGATGGCATTGGTTCTCATTGCATCAATCGTGGTGTCCGTCTCAATTGGAGTTGTGGATATACCATACACTGACGTCTACAAGATAATAGCTTATAACATAGTGCACAAGATCACCGGAGTCAGTTTATGGGACTCCCAGGGACTGTCCAGTGGGACTTTATACGATATTGTGTGGAACATAAGGGCACCACGTGTGTTCTTGGCAGCAATCGTGGGAATGTCCCTTGCATTGGCAGGGGTTGTGATGCAGGCCACCGTTCAGAATCCTTTGGCTGACCCCTACATATTGGGAATGTCATCTGGAGCATCGTTTGGTGCAACATTTGCCATAGCCATTGGGGCCGGAGCAGTGTTCACTGGGTTCCTTGCAACCACAAGCATTGCTTTTTGGGCATTTTTAGGATCCTTTGTTGCATCGATGGCCGTTCTTGGATTGGCTTCTGTAGGAGGTAGGATGACAAGCGTGAAGCTTGTTTTATCAGGGGTTATCGTCGCAAGTGTGCTTGGTGCATTTTCAAATTTGATTGTGGTGTTGGCCGCTGACGCAGAGAAGATGCAGTCTATAACATATTGGATGATGGGATCGTTTGCATCCGCACAGTGGTTCAAGATAACCCTACCTTTGCTTGTTCTGATTATTTGTGGACTTTATTACACGACGCAGATAAGGACTTTCAACACCATGCTTATGGGCGATGAGACTGCAACGACCCTTGGGGTGGATTTGGCGAAGAAGCGAAAGTTGTATGTTTTCATAACCTCAGTGCTCACTGCAACAGCAGTGTGCTTTTGTGGAGTGATAGGATTCGTCGGATTGATCATTCCCCATATAGTCAGAGGGATAACTGGAAACAATCATTGGAAGCTGTTGCCTGTCAGTTGTCTGTTGGGAGGGATATTCCTGGTTTGGGCAGATGTTCTTGCACGTACGGTATTGAACGGCGGAGAATTGCCAATAGGCATAATAACCGCAGTTTGTGGAACGCCGATATTTGCATATATCATGATTAAACGATCTTATAACTTTTCAGGAGGATGACCATGATCGATGTTGAATGTCTTGATGTAACCCTCTCAAAGAAGCTGATAGTGGATCACGTTTCCATGCATATAAAGAAAGAGGAGTTCGTTGGGGTGATTGGACCTAATGGAAGTGGTAAAAGCACCTTATTGAAAACAATCTACCGAATATTAAAGCCTGAATGTGGATTCATAACAATAGATGGACAGGACATCAGAGGGTTGACACTGCGGGAGAGTGCGTTGAAGTCTGCAGTGGTCTCACAGCACAACCATTATAACTTTGATTTTAAGGTCAAAGATGTGGTCATGATGGGTAGGGCACCTCATAAAAAGTCAATGGAACTTGATAACGCAGAGGATCATAGAATTGCCGAGGAGGCGATCAGTAAGGTGGGCATGGATGATTTTACAGACCGTAGCTTTTATACCCTATCCGGCGGAGAGCAACAGCGAATCATCCTCGCAAGGGCCCTATCTCAACAGACTCCATGTCTGTTGCTAGATGAGCCTACAAATCATTTGGATGTAAAGTATCAGTTGCATCTATTGGATGTTGTAAAGTGTCTGAAGTTAACCGTTTTTTGTGCATTGCACGATTTGAACCTTGCCGCATCGTACTGTGATCGACTGTACATGATGAAGGAAGGCCACATACATTGTTCAGGTACTCCAAATGAGGTACTGACGGAGAGAATAATCAAGGAGGTCTATGATGTAGACGTGACCGTTGAGAAGAATGAGAGCACAGGCTTGTTGAATATAATCTATCATCCAGGATATCTCAGGGGAAAAGATTGAAGGATGGCATTTCAAAATAAAACTACTTTGAATACCTAAAGGAAAGTGATTTAATATGGAGAAGGAAGGATGTAATAAGGAACATGGAAAGAGAATGCTGCTCCTTGGAGCATATAGCATGGAGGTTGTGGAATGTGGAGGCGCGTTGTTGAAGAATGCCATGCATGGGGGAACATCACATGCCGCAATAGCATTTGCTGGAGAGCAAATGAGGGAGGATCTCAAGAGGTCCGCAGAGATATTGAAGACATCGGTGGAGTTCTTGGACATGGATGCAGGGCGTATATCCGCCTCATATGAGGAGAAGCTTGCCATGATAAAGGTGATACGTCAGTTCAACCCTGACATAATACTCACGCAGGACACTGAGCATTGCGTCAGCGATCTGGACCCTGGAAGGAGGCCGTTCATGACCCTGGTCCTCGAGGCGATCGCATTGGCCGGACGCCCATATGCCATGGACGATCTGCCTGGTCTGAAGCCCTCACGCGGTGCAACGATATACTACATGACGCCAGAGCATCCTAATTGCGTGGTGGACATATTCGACGTATGGGAGCAGAAGTGCGCCGCAATGGATGCCCTTAGCGCCCAGTTGGTCCATTTTGGAAAATGCCATTGCGACTCCCCAGAGCATCTTGCACGACAAAAGGCCCTTGTGCTCAATTGGGAGGGCATAGACTCAGAGTTGGAAAGAGGAAAGCTTGTAAAGCGTGAGATGGACAAGGCATTCTATATGTACCCCTCATCCACAGGGCATTGCAGGGCGCTATATGCGGAGCCTTATCGCAGAGAGGGATACTTCGTGTTGAACAAACTGCGAAAGTAAAGATCATTCAGGTGAGGGGAGTGGCATTGCATATGCCTCTCCATGGTGTATAGTTTGACATACCTCCGTGGAATGGCCCGGGATTCCGATACTAATATAGGCTGTCACCAATCACCCAGTGTCCATGTGCCCGGGCTAAACCTTTTATTTGGCCTATGGCCTCAAGAAAATGGAAATCATCTTCTTTGAGGCCTTAGCCTGTCAATCAGATCGATCGAATCCTCATGACCTTGCTTGGCGGCGGAGTGCAACCATCTTTTTGCACCTCTAAAGTCCTTCCTGGTGCCTATTCCCTGCAGGAGGCATAGGGCGACGTTATACTGCCCCCATGGATAGTTGCCCTTGGCAGACCTAAGGTAGAGTTTGAATGCCATTCTTTTATCCATTTCGACACCAACCCCTTCGTCATACAGGGTTCCTAACGTGTTCAATGCCTTCGCATCCCCCTTCTCAGAGGCTGATTCCAACAGTGAGATGGCCTTTTCATAATCGGCCTCGACGCCCACACCATCCAGGTACATGAGCCCAAGCTGGCATTCCGCCTTTGCACTGCCAAGGCCTATGGCCATGTCATAGAGTTCGATGGCCTTGGCATAGTTTATCTCGGTGTCGTGTCCCATCTCATGCAAAATGCCGATCCTGCATAGTTCCTCGGCTTCCATGGCATCATGTCCCAATTTGTCTGAATCATCTTCATCGAGGCCATCAACATCGTCTTGCGTCTCAATGATCGGTTCCTCATCCTGTGCTATGGCGGCGGAGGATTCCATGGTCTCAGAGGAGGTCATAGGGGTCACGGGACCGCCAAGGTCGTCCTTCAAATTCGCATCCTCGGCACACCCTTCATCGACTTTGGAAAATGCAAGGTTTGCAATTTTTTCAAAGGTGATTTGCATGTCAAATGCGTCAACGTCAGGTATGTCCGCATCAAGGTCGATTCCAAACTCATTGATGTCGAACCCATCATGCATGGTCGACGATGGGCCATCGGTCGAGACCATAAGGGGGCTAACCATCTTACCGATAGGAGGTAGGGACATCATCCCATCCAGGTCAAAGCCATTGACCGTACCATTTATGTCCAGGCCATTCTTCATAGCCCACTCAAGGGCAAGTTCGGCATGAAGGCATCCTCTGGAGATCGCGGCCATGTACATCCTCAATGCCTTATCCATGTCCTTTTCCAAGTGCACGCCATCCATGTAGCACTCCCCAAGATGGAACATGTGGTGCCCATCGCCGGACCTTGTTGCAGTTTTGAGGGCCAGCAGGACGTCATTCGGATCCACACAGAGGCTCTTGACCTTGGAGAATCTACATATGAGCTCCACTTGAGCGGATATGCACATGCAGGATGCAGATTCCATGAGGTACATCGTGGATATCTCCCTTTTATTGGACGCATCCATTCCTGCAAAATCCAAAAGGAGGGATAGGTTGTATTTCGCCGTTGCCACGCCTCGTTCCCCAGCTTTATTGTACAGCTCTATGGCCTTGTTATAGTCCCTATTGACCCCGACCCCTCGTTCATAAAGGGCGCCAAGGTTGCACATTGCCTGTGGATTTCCTTGTCTGATCGATTGGTTTAGCAATCTGATCCCCTCCTCCAGGTTCCTATCCGTCCCAAGTCCGATGATCAGCATGTACCCGAGGCAGCTTTGCGCCCCATGATGCCCTTCATCGGAGGCAACCCTGTACCATCTGATTGCCTCAGAAAGGTCACTTCCATCGCTAAGCCCCATTTGATGGATGGCCCCCATGTAATATTGACTTCCAACATCTCCTTGGTCAATGGCCATTTCAAGGTAGTTCAGCATCTCATCCTCACGATCGACGTCGCCATGTAAGGACAGGGCATACTCCCTTTGTGCAATGGCATAGCCGGAATCCGCAGCCTTTTTGAGCATATCCATGCCCACTCTGCCCTCGTCGGTTCCCCAAAGGCCCATCATTGCCAACCCATATCCGCATTGGCATGAGGGGACGCCCATCTCTGCCCCATATAGGAGGTGGGATAGGATCTCATCGGTCCATTCTATGCTGGAGGGGTATCTCACAAACACATCCCCAAAGAGGCTCAATGCGGCCTCGTTCCTTTGCTTCATGGCTTTAAAGATGTATTTCCACGCCTTTTGCATCTCAACATGAGGCCTCTCAAGCAAGATTGTGGCCATTTCAAGTTGAGCGGCAACGTCGCCAGAGTCTGCACGACGCTTCACCCTTCGAAGTGTGGCCTGTATTTTTGCCTCATGTGCGTTCATGGTGCTAGATTGCCCAGCATGTATATGTTCATTGCCGTTTTTATCGATTGGCATTAGACCTCCCATGTCCCATCGATGCAATGAAATCGACATTGGCTGGAGCAATCATGCAATAATTCGACTTCATATCATGATCCCCTTAGGGATGGAGGTGCAACAACATTGTGATGCTGGTGTGCATCGCCATTTTTTTTAAACCGTGCAGTGAATAGCCATAGTCCCAACCCAGCATATACTAAATAGTAATATTGACATCGCCAACGCGATTAGAATGGCTCTTGAAAAATACGATGATAGCAAGTTCGAGTCAGCATTCCAAGCGGCTCTGCAATTGGAGAAGAGGGACTATCCATCATACGTTGGAGGTATGAAGGTGGCATCGGGAACAACGTTCATCGTAAAGAGCCCAGTGGACGAGTCGATAGGCTTTGGATTCTTCCAAGAGCCAGAGATAGGCCTTGCCGGCGCAGCCGTTATGTCTGCGATGAAATGCCTCGAGTCTTGGAGAAGGGTTGATCAGGCCAGTAAAAGGGCATGCTTTGAAAAGGCCCTTGAATCCTTAAAGGCCCAAAGGTACAGGATGGCATCATTCATTCTATTGAGCTCTGGGATGACAGGGAAGGATGCAGTCGCAGAGGTGGATAGGGTCATTGAGATAATCGAGTCTGAGTGCTCAAAGGAGGTCCAAGCGGGGGCAGGTGGGGTCTGGGCCATAGTCTCCACGTGCAGCTCCCCATTTGCATCGCCCATAGGCTATGCGATATCCGCAATGCTGGCAGGGAACGTGGCGATATTGGTCCCAACCAGTCAAAACTCGTTGCCGTTGTTCCAAATGTACGGCATCTTTGAGAAGGCAGGGCTTCCAGATGGCGTCCTGAACATCCTGATAGATCGGAAGAACGATGTGGCCGTGGACATCGCAAACGATCCAAACATCCGTGGCCTTGTGCTTTCAGGCACAGGGGAATTCATGGACGAGATGATGTTCCTTGTCGCAGACGACCAGTTGAAGATCGTGAACGAGGTCAAGGGAATGAACCCGATAGTGGTCCATAAGCCTTCGAATGTGAAAAAGGCCGTCTCGATGGTCCTTGAATCGGCGTTCTCATACAGTGGGCAAGGTCTTTTTTCAACCTCAAAGCTCATTCTGTCTGGGATGGATGCAAATGAGTTCGTCAACGAGCTGATCGGGCAGTTGGAGTCGTTGAAGATTGGAGACCCATCGGAGAAGGACACATTCGCTGGGCCAATATCCGCGGATGGCTTTTCCCGATGGAACAAGCTGATCTCAGAATACGGAGGCCATCTGGTAGCAGGAGGGGCCAGGGTGGATGACGAGTTCACCAAAGGCGGATACTATGTGAGGCCGGCAATGTTCCTCAATGTGGAGGAGGATTGCGAGTTGAACTTCATGGACAATGGCCTGCCGATCCTATCAATAATGGCGGTGGACGATCTGGATGCCGCATTGGATGAGGTGGAGAACACGGATTGTGGGCTGTCCGCAGGGCTAATCTCAAAGGATCAAAAGGCAATTGAGAGGTTCAATGGGTTGAACATCCCGTTGAAGTTCGTGAATGAGAGCAACGCAAGGCTTTCTGCGGCAGTGTATGCCAAGGTCGAGGGCTTCAAGGTCAGTTGAGGGATTCCACCTTGACCAGCTCGAATATCCCGTTCTGAGCGGATAGGTGCTCTGGAAGCCTGGATTCGATGCAATCGAGGGCGATGAGGCTGTTCCTCATGTCCATGACCAGCTCAAGCGACATGATCTGATACGCTATGACGACCTTTGAGAATATGGATATCAGATTTATGTTATGGTCCGCAAAGAACCCTAGGGCCTTCTCTATGGATTTGGGGCAGTCTGGGATGTTCATGTTGACGTTCACAAGCTTTGTCCCGATCTTGAAGAACACAACGGAGATCAACCATAGGGACGAGTTGACCGTTATCAGGACCTTCTCCCCTTCGACATCGGCTAGGACGTCAGAGTACTCGTCCATGAGGTTGAACGATCCATCTTTGAATACAACGGGGGCCCCATGCCTGACCTCCTCCTTGACCTTCTCCTTCGAAGGATTCTTGAATATCCTCCCCAGGTTGGCAGGGGTTATGTCGATATGCTTGATGTGCGACACAGAGGGATGGCCTCCTAGCTTGAGCCTTTCAAACTCCTCTATAATCAGGTCCCCCTCGCCAGCGAAGTTCAACTCTCCCATCAAGGTCCAAACTATGGTGGTGTCAGATATGCCGTTCATGGATATCGAGTTAAGGACGTTGATCCCGCGGTCTCCAAGGAACTTGGACGATTGCACGGACGATCCTGGGACGTCCTCCATGTACATGGTGATGCTGGATAGGTTTCTGAAGTTCTCTTGAGGATACATGGACAGAACGAGCTCATATCTCTTCGGTCCATTCTCAGGGTACTTGAACAGGGTGCTGTAGACGTATCCCCCGTCCATCAGGCCTATGATGCCCGTAAGCCAGTCCTCAATGACTATCTTCCCATCCTTGACCTTTGCGAAGTCCCAGTTCCTCATGGTATCTACGTCTGCATTGCGTCTTCATTCAAATATCTTTTCGGTGTGCGTTCTTCACCGAGGAAAGCGGCCTGGTCCAGACATCCTCCTCCTTTGAGGCCAGGTCGGCGATCATGTTGGAGATGCTATGCGGTCTCTCCTTTGAAGCAGATAGGGCATCTAGGTCCCCATCAAAATCCTTGATCCTATGAACCAGCATCGTTGATTGAAGGGCCGAATGGATGAGATCGGAGGCCTCCATGAGCTTGGACCTTGCCATCTCCAGCTTCTTTATTGCCTTCAGACCATCTGGCATCCCATCGCCCTTGGACCTTATGAACTCGTATTTCCCTGGAACCATCATCTTCTGCCCGATCTCATATGGGCAGATCATGCAACGTCTCCGCATCTCGACGATGTTCCCATCCAAGGTCATGTTCCTGACGGATTCAAGGGAGTACCCGCATACGGGGCATAGGCGAGGGAGGACCTTGGAACTGGACTCACGGTACTCTATCCTCAATCCCAATATGTCCCTTTCCAGGCCGATCCTCCTTATCCTGGTCCCCTTGACCCTGAACTTTCCGTCCCTTTTCATAAGCTCCGCTCGGACCAATACCTCAAGCTCTCGTTGGGTGCTTATGTGGGGATATCTTTCGACCACGGCCAATATCGCATTCGACACCTGTGAGTCGCTGGGTATTCTATATGACATTGGATTGTCAAGGTCGTTTTGAGTATAAACGATTTCCTCTGATGGAACCATTTATGCATCTCAGTTCATAATAAATTTTTATAGAGGATGCTTTTGATGAGAATGACCTTTGATTAGAATCAATCGCATAAATCGTTGGACGGTAATATAAAAAACGTCATTTCCTAGATATGGCGCAATCCTTCACTATTTCAATTATGAGCACAGTTCAATGATGACGGTTTGCATTCATAGTTATAAATTGCATTGGAACAGGTGGAGGTAGGGAATTGAACAAAACCTTTGCCAAAATGAATGGGAAAACAATGCTAAGAATAATATGATGTAGCAAAAATCCCGGAGAATATCAATATGTTGATATGTATTTGACCTATATTCAACATGATATGTGGTTAAGCTACACATCATGCAAAAAATTTTGGAGAAATGACATTATGGGGATTATAGTAACATACCAAATTAATTTAACTAATAACGCCATTACGTCCCATGGCCAGACCAGAGACGATCAAGATTGTGAGGCATGTGCCCTTCGAGCGGCTTGACGGTATCGCCAGGAGCCTCGACATGCCGCTCACCCCGGCGCAGGTTCGCGCCGTCGAGAGGAACATATGCTTCGTGCGAATGAGGTACAGGGGGCACTCCGTCGAGGAGTCCTCCGCGTCCGTGGGCATCTCGAAGCCCACGGGGTTCGAGGTCCAGCGCAGGTGGAACGAGCACGGCCCCGCTGGGCTCGTCCCAGGGTACGCAGGGGGCAGGAAGCCTAAGCTGACGGATGCCCAGAGGGAGGAGCTGAGGGAGTCGCTCGATACGAACCCCATGGACACGAGGTCCGTGAGGCTCTGGATAGGCGAGAGGTTCGGGGTCGACTACTCCGAGAAGCAGGTGCACGTGATCCTCAGGGGCATGGGCATGCGGCATGCGAAGCCGCACCCCCAGGACCATCGCCGCCCGGCGGACGCCGAGGCGGTCTTGAAAAAAGGTTCGAG
>JGI996J12353_1000338_pt1 | contig 12172 bp, 2 predicted proteins | sample IntmicLarv5ML5BL_FD_12353 | JGI IMG/M metagenome (IMG submission 12353) | reverse complement strand
AAAAATTTAATAATGAAGTAATAGCATACTTTTTTGGAGTGAATAATCTTAAAGCACTCTAAAATAAAGGGATTAAAAAGTTTGCTTTTGGAAAATCAGTCAGAGGATTTTAAAAGAAATGTTTGCAAATGAAATTAAAAACACAAAAAGTTCACAAAAAGTTTGACGAATCACAATTCAATTATGTCATATTCGGAAGTGCTGAAATCACAGGGTTTCAGCACTTTTTCTATTAATAATCGAAATTGTGTAAAAAACCAGAATTTTTTATGAATCCAGAGAATTCAACTAGTCTCCGATTATTAAAGTTATATCCAATTATACATAATTGAATTGTGAATGATTCGAAATATTTTGAAATAAAGGAGCGGTTGCTATGGGAGTGGTTTCTCCTATCAAGGATTGGCAGATTTTGGTGCAGATGAAAGAGTATCTGCGGGAGCGAAATTTTCGGAATTATTTGATTTTCCGAGTGGGGGTAAATCTGGGGCTTTCGGTTCAAGATTTGTTGAATCTTAAAGTTGAGGATCTTTTAGGAAAGAAGATATTTATTTCCGGAGATTGTCAGATTGAAATTAGTGAGTCTTTGCAAGAGGAAATTAAAAGGCACTTGGGTGGGCGTACTTCCGGCTATCTGTTCATTTCAGCTCAAGGAAACCCTCTGTCAAGGTTTCAGCTTTATGGCATCTTAAAGCATACCGCTGATGCGGTGGGCTTTTCTGAGCCGATTGGAGCGATTACCCTCCGAAAGACTTTTGCCTATTGGGCATACCGAAACAGGCAGATTTATTTGCCTCTTCTCAGTAAATACTTAAATCATCACACAGTTCAGCATACCCTTCGTTACATGGAGATTAAGGAAGATGAAAAAAGTGAGACCGATATTTTTCTATCAGCGATGGATTTATAAATAAGAAGTAAGAAAAACCGAGATTAGAAAAGGAGTGGGAAAAGGCAATGAGAAGAAAACTATGGCATTGGAAAAGAAGCTGGTCGAAGCTGACAGTGGTCAGTACCCTGGCACTTTCTTCTGCTGAACTGGCGGCAGCGGCTGAAACAGAGGCCGCAAATCGGCACGAAGAGGTGGATTTCACCCCTCGAATGCAGGTCGGCGAAGATCGCTTCGACAAAGACCTTAAATTGAATCTGGCAATCCAAAATCCACTGGTTGTAGTAGAAGCGGATGGCACAGTGCTTGAGCCATTGCGTTTTTATATGTACAACAATTATCCGGATTTGATTGTGTCCTATGAAATCACTCTTTATGACGGAGAGGATAAGGAAAATCTGGCACCGATTCATGTCGTAAGAGGTGAGGGGCAGGAGGGCTGGATTGAGTGGGACGGCAAAATGCCGGTCGGTAAAGAATGGAAAGAAAATTATCAATATAAAGCGGTGTTGGAAGTTATCGGAAAAGACGGCAAGAAAGACATTGTAAAGCCGCTGTTTTTTAAAACGATTTCCGTCCGTGATGGCCAGTTGGATAACTACAAAGCCGAAGTCGATGAATTCGAGCTTCCCGGCTATGGAGTGGATCGAACCGACCATCGCGGTATTTTGCCGTCTAGTGCATTTGGCAAAGCGATTGTTCAGGTATCGCACCTGCAATATGCCAAAGACATCACTTTAAACGGTATCCCGGTTGTTGCTGATGCAAATGGCCGGCTGATGAAAGAATTGATCTTAGAGCCGGGCACTCACAAAGTAAACCTAAAATGGACCGACGAATTCGGCGCACCTCAATCCCGGGAAGAGACGATAGTCATAGAAAAAGGCGGCAAAAAAGACTTCTTCTTTGTGGGAATGGCGGATATTACAGCCAGCAAAAATCGGGTCAGCGGCCCCGGAGCTTCAGTTCTGGCGGTGGATGACCGTTTTGACGGACGTACCCATTGGGATAGCCGGATTATGTTCTATATGAAGGGCGATGTAGGCGAGCGAACTCGCCTGACTGCTCATGCGGATACGGGCGAAGAAAAACTGAGCGATATGTTCAAGAAAATCGGTGAGCGTGACCCCAGACGATTCAGTCGGGAGCTCTCAACCCGTGAACTTTACCCCATTTATGGAGATAACTCCACAACTGTTAGTGATGTGGATACCCAAGGCAAATTCTACCTCCGGTTGGAGCGTGATAAAACCTCGTTTCTCTGGGGCAACTATACCAGCGACACCCGACAGACCGAGCTGGCGGCTTATAGCCGAAGCCTCTACGGAGCTCAATTCAAGACCGAATCCAAAGACCTGACGAAGTTCGGGGATGTAAAGAATTATGCGACATTTTTCGGGGCAATTGGCGAAACGAGGGGCGCTCACAATGAATTCGCCTCAACCGGCGGCAGTCTTTATTACCTCAAGCATCAGCGGGTGACTCAAGGCAGTTTGCAGCTTAAAGCAGAGCTTCGGGATGCAAATACCGGCCGGGTACTCAGTGAGACCTACTTGCAAGAAGGTCTGGATTATGAAATAGACAATTTCCAAGGTCGGGTCATGCTGACCAAGGCGCTGTCGATGACCAGTCCATCCGGAAGTATTATTTCCGGCAATGGCATTTTAGGCGGCGACAATATTTATATCGTGGCGGACTATGAATATTACAATGACAGTCTGGCCGCAGATGAGCAAAACACCTTCGGCGGTCGAGTATCCTTCTGGGGCGGCGATAATTTCCGATTGGGTGGTAGCTACATTCAAGAAGAAAAAGACTCTGTAGCCGGTGGCGGCCATTACCGATTATTCGGGGTGGATGCGACTTGGCGGCCTTATCGGGGCACTTATACCACAGTAGAATTTGCNAAGACCAAAAGCACTTTGGGTGGCATTTTCTTCTCCGATAACGGCGGTATTACCTTTAGCGCCGGCGGCAATAACGGGGGCGAGAAAAATGGCCAAGCCCTGAAAATTGCTCAGGTGATTAACTTCTCGGAGCTGACAGACCAAAAACTTCCGCTGACGGTGGATGGCTATTATGTGAAGAAAGAAAAAGGCTTTGCAAATTTCGTAGAAGCCTTGGCACATGATACGACCGAGTATGGCGCAGAGCTGTCTTACGATTGGCGCCCCAATGGGGAACGCAAAACTACAGTGAAGCATACCTTTGAAAAGCAAGAAAACCAATACTATGAACGAATTACCAGCGTTCTTCATCGGGAAGAGTTGCAAGCCGGTATAAGAGGGACCGTAGAAGTCCAAGACCGCCGAGAAAAGCAATACATGAGTAGCGGTCAGGAAACGACCCGTGAGGTACTGGCGGCGATTAAAGTAGAAAAAGACATTGGCCAGGGTCGCCATAAAGTCTATGGTGTGGTGCAAGGCACTTTAAGCCGTGAGGGCGATGTCAAGGACAATAATAAAGTGACCTTGGGCTTTGAGAGCCAAGTGACGAAAAAGCTTCGCTTAGGTCTGGAAGGCTTCGCCGGTAACCGTGGCAATGGCGGCGGTGTGATGGTTAATTATGACGTCAATGACCGGGCGAGCATTTATACGAAAGTGACTAGTGATTTGGATTCCAATGCAAGTCGTGAAATCACTGCGACCAGCGGGGTGCTCTTTAAGCCGACTTCAAAAATGGATCTCTACACGGAGCATCAGAAAAAATCCTTCAGCCGTGAGCGTCAGACTTCGGATATTTATGGGGTAAGATACAAACCTAATACAAATCACAGCTTTGAGCTCTCTTACAGCGCCGGCGAAGTGAGGCGGGGCGATAGTGGCTTAAGCCTCGGCCGGCGAGATGTGACCGACCGGGATGTCTGGATTTTGGGTTATGGCTTTGAAAATAAAGACCTTCAATATCAAAGTAAACTGGAGTATCGCCGAGATAAAGGCGCTGAGGATATGAGGCAATGGGTGACGACAAACCGCTTCAAGACTTCTCAATCGAAAGACTGGTCTTGGTTGGCACAATTCGATTATGCCAAGACGAAAGGGGATAACAGCGAAACTTTAGCAGACTTCACCGAAGCTGCGATTGGCTTTGCTTATCGTCCGATTAAACATGACAGGCTCAATCTATTCGGGAAAATTACCTTTATCAGCGGCCTTGACCCGGAAGATCAATTCAACCGAAATGCCTATGACTACAATTACAGTATGGATCCGGATGATTACGAGCAAAGAAGCCTGGTCTACTCCTTAGAAGGGGTCTATGAATTCAGTCCGAAATTCGAGATGGCCTTTAAAGGAGCACACCGAAAAGGCGAACTCCGCTATCGAGGCGAAAGCGACTGGTTTAGCTCCGGCGCAACTCTTTATGCAGTACGGGGCAATTACAAAATCAACAAGGATTGGCAGGCACAAATTGAGTATCGCCACCTTGAAGTGGATGTAGCTAAAGATACCAAAGCCGGCTGGGTGACTTCCCTTTATCGCAATGTGGGAAGCCATGGAAAAATCGGTATTGGCTACAACTTTACCGATTACAATGATGACCTGACGAGGCTCAATTACAACTCCAAAGGTTGGTTTGTCAACTTGGTTGGGAAGTGGTGATGAAAATGAGTGAGAGGATGAGAGAAAGAGACATGAACACGCAAAGATTAGAACCTCTCTGGGTTCTCAGACAGCTGCTATTTGCGGTTGTTCTGTGCTTTGGCATGATGCTGGGGATGACTGCGACTCAAGCGGCAGGGATTATTTCCGGTACAGTCTTTAATGATGTCAATAATAATACGACTTTTAATACCGGTATTGATTACGGTGTAGCTGGAGTTGTGGTAGAACTTCAAAATAACAGTGGAGCTGCAATTACGACGGCAACGACCAACTCGGCAGGGGAATATACTTTTCCTTCCCAGAGTGCGGGAAATTACCGAATTATAGTCAAGACGGCTCCGTCAGGGTACAGTCCATTGACGACAGCGGCGACTCCTGTGATGGCGTCAGGAACTGCGGATACTCCGAATAGTGATTTGGGAGTAAAGGGTACCGGCGGTAGTATTGCGGGCTTTGTATTTAACGATTTGAACCGAAACCTGATCAATGACGACGGAACTGCCGGAAATCTGGCAGGTGTCCGAGTTTATTTAAAGCAGGGCAGTACGATTCTATCGACAGCAACGACAACGGCGAGCGGCTATAGCTTTCAAAACTTGCCGAATGGTGTGGCATTTACAGTAGAGGTCGCTGAAAGTGATTTGATGGCGACGATGCTGGTGGGTCATACTGATAGCTCGGTAAATACACCTGTGAAAATACTGTCGATACCTTCGGTGACTTCGGCATTGACAGGAAAAAGCTTTGCAACGACTGAAAAAGTGAGCGGCGTTGGCGGACTGGGAATTGACGGCATTGTTGCAGTTGAGATTGACGGCATTGTCGGCTATACTCCGGGAGCGGATCTCTTGCTATCCGGTGCGAAGGTTGAGCTTTTCTATAATGACGGTACAACCCCGGTACCGGGAGTGGCGGCATTTACGACCGGAGCTGACGGGAAATATGAGTTTTTCAATATCCCGATGTGGCGATACCGAATTAAAATGACCCCGCCGCCGAATTTTACAGCCAGCGGCAATATATCTTCGAGCCCAATCAGTAATGATGTGATTGGTGTCGAAATGATTTCAGTAAACCCGGTCAGCGGACAGAATTTCTACGCAACCGGCGAAAATGGCGTAACCGGTGCGGTATTTGGTTATGTTTCATTGGGATTTTCCCAAAATTTTGGTCCTGATGGCGGCGGTACGCAGAACAACGTGCCCAGTGCATCCACGACGAGTTTTGGAAATATCACTGTAGAGCTATATCAAGGGTCGGCATTACTGTTGACTCAACGAACCAAGGCGGACGGAACGTATAGCTTTAAAGGAATTCCGACCGGTACTTATACAGTAAAAATCAGTAGGACTGATGCTGAGAGCAGTTACCCAGATTTCGGGTTTATGAATGACACCGACGGAAAGTCTGTGACTCGCTCGAAGGCTTCTTTTGAAATTAGTAGTTTGACGATTACATCAATGGCGTCGTCTGGACTTAGAGTCAACCAGAATTTCTGGTTCAGTAAATTAGGAAGCATGAATACTGCTGTATCGGCAACAATTAATGCATATAATAATGAAGATCTTTGGAGTAATCCGAGACACGGTCCTAATGTAACTGGCTACTCCGTACCAGTTACATTTAAGATGTATGATGAGGACGGTGTGACCCCGGCAACCGATAAATATGGCAATGAATTTGCAGCACATTCGTATGAACTGAACTATGGTGGACAACGAGGCTACACGGCGATTAGGAACTTAGTCGGTGGCGGCACAGCTGAACCTACGCCTAATATATATGTATTTAAACCGAGTGGTCTTCCATCTGGAGTTTCTATTATTCCGAATGTTGCAGGCTTGACTGATGGCTGGGCAGGGGCGGCGACGAACCCGACTAGCGGAGGAAGACGATTTTATGTTGAAGGGACTAATAATGTTTCTGGTAGAATTTATGTAGATGATGGGGGTGCAGGCACTCCGCTGCACACTGCGTATATCAGATTAGAAACGATGAATGCTACTGGAACAGCGGTAGCGTCAGGATATAGTCCGATGAATTTTGGCGCCGATGAAAACGGCGAATATCGGCTAACAAACCTCCCCAATGGTTACTACCGAATTCGGGTCATGTCATTACCGGAAGAATATGCCTCGCAAGTCATTCCTTTGACGGATTATGATGGTGGTACCAATTCTTCATTTATTGTTCACTTGACAGGCGGTATAACTATTACTACCGGAGATATTGTTTATACTCCAAATAATACTTCCTTCTATATACAAGGAACAGTTTGGCAGGATTTGATGCAGCTAGGTACTTTGGAGAAAACGGCTCCTACGATTACAACAAGTTTTTATGATTTGGAGCTGGACGGTATCACTCTCACATTAACAAATAATGTGGATAGCAGTACTCAGACCCATATAACAGATCATACAGGGAAGTTTGTCTTTACCGGACTTTCTGGAAACCGCATTTACACGGTTACGGCATCAGGGAATTCTGTTCAGTTTATCAACTTTGGTGAAGGAACTAGTACTCGTACTGTCACTTTTGGTGCAACCCCGGGATTGATAAAACAGCAAGATTTTCTTGTTCAAGGCTATGGTCAGGTGACTCTTACCTCATTCATGGATTTAAATGGCGACGGGGTACGGAATGATGGTGATTACGCTCATGGCTGGACTGCTTATCGTATATATAAAGAAATCGGTGGAGTTTATGTAGACTTGCGTTCGCCACAAATATCAAATGCACCGATAACGACTACTTTTCATTCATTTCCACCGGGAAAGTATCGCATTGAGAATGTTCGAGCTGCAGATACTCAACAAGCAGACACTGATCCGGATGGCAATAATCCGGATGGAAGTATTGGGAAGTTTGCTTTTACTATTCCTTCGGGGACGACTCCCACTATTATTAATGGACGGATGCTTTTTGTAGATGGCTCTAATCCGGTGTCCGGTGGAATTTATGCGGATATCAATAACAACGGAATTTTAGATTCCGAAGATCGGGTTGTAGATACTCTATCAGGAGTCGGAATTCGAATATTTGAAACTCCTCGCTTCTTAAATGACTTTACTACCGCCTCACAGCGGACATATAATGCATTCAATCCGACATATACTGGAACTGTATCATCGGGAACATATACTGTCACAGGTGTTACGTCGGGTAATTTTCTTATCAATGTGAATGAGGCAAATTTAGCAGCTCAAGGCTATGCAGTCATCAACAATGCCAATAATGCAGTGCCTCATGGCACCAATGCCACATTGCCCACAGCCTTGCAAGGCTACTCTACATTGCAAAGTGGCTTTAGAAATGTTTCTTTGCCTAATCAAGACTTCTTGGTAACCCGTTCCCTTGTGGTGAGAATCTCCGGTAAGGCGTATCAAGACGTTGCCTATAATAATGTCTTTGATGGCGCTGAAGATGTGGAAATTAGCGGGCAGACTATCGAACTTTATAAAGGAACGACCATTAGTGGTACACCTTATGCGAGCGTAGTGGTAGATGCTAATGGAAATTACAGCTTTAACAATTTGCCTGATGGTACTTATACAATAAGACTGAGGCCTGGCAACCTTCCGCCGGCTCTGGACTTGGTTGAAGCTCAGGCAAGTGCCTCTTATAACCGAACGATTACAGTGAGTGCAAGCAATCCGAGCAATCTCTTCGAGCAGAATTTCTGGTTTAATAAACTGGGAGAAGCGGGAATTTCCGGTAGCGTGTTACTGGATCTTAATGGTTCAGGGACACCGGATTTGACGGAAGATGCGCCGCTTGTTCCTCTGACCGGAGTGACTGTAACGGCAACGCCGAATGGCGGTGGAACTGCGGTGTCTGTGACTACAGATTCAAGAGGTCTCTACCGAATTTTAGGTCTGGAAAAAGATAAGACTTATGTAGTGACGGTATCAGGGCTTCCGGCAGATTACCATGTATTTAAAACTGCCGATGGAAATGTAACTACGAATACAGTAGCGATTGCCAATTCGGTCGTATATACCGATAATTTCTTCTTAGTGGCAGGAAACAGTAATCCGAATCCACAGATTAATCCTAAAAACGGCGGGATTACCGGTTATTTATATGTAGGATCGAATGCGACTCCTACGAGCCCTCGTTTATCCGGGGTGACTGTAGAGCTGATTGACCCGAGTGGTGTCATTGTTGGCGGCACGACAGTTACAGACAGTAACGGCTTTTATGGTTTCTACAATTTGGCCGGCGGAAAAAGCTATACCATTCGAGTAGCCGGAGCGACTCCGGGCTATGCAGTGCGTGGCGATGTGGACGGCGCCCCATTAGGGCGAATCACAACGACGACAAACACCGGCTCAACGAAAGCTGACCAGAATGTCTGGTATGCGGCGATTAGTGCGGTGGGGATTACCGGAAAAGTAGTATACAGCCCGACCGGCTCGACGACAGCTACTCCGGCGACAGATGTTCCCCTTTCGGGAATGACTGTAGAGCTCTACGATGCGGCGAATATCGCCGGCGGTGTACTCTACAGCACAACGACGAATGCGACCGGGGACTATTCCTTCCCGGGAATAGCGACGATGAATTATGTTCTTAAGGTTCAAGATGCGGACAAAGCGGCGAAGGGCTATATTGACCTCAATCCGGCGACCGGCGAACATACAATCAATCTATTGCCGGCGGGCTCGACAGATAACCTCTTTATTTTGGGCGGTCAATATACAGTGACCGGCTCTATCTGGCGAGATACCAATGCGGATGGGGATCCGGATACCGGATTTGCGAGCATCCCCACTACTTTGACCTGGGCAGGGCCGGACGGCAATCTGGCGACAGCTGCAGACAATGTGGTCTTTAGCTCAGTATCCCCAACTCCGGCAGGGGCGATTGGGGTAGCGAGCGGTCAGACGAACGTGACCGGTGGCTATAGCTACGGGAACTTACCGAATGGCAATTATTCGGTATCCTATGATAATACCACTACAGACTTTGCGGGCTTTACTTTGATGGCTGACAATGGCACCACAGTCGTTGGCAATACGGCTCAGCCTCGAAGTGTAACGATTAGTAGTGCTAATGCGACGAATGTTAATTTTGCTTACGAAGCCCTTGGGGGAATCAAAGGGCGGATTGCCTTTGACCTTCTTGGAAACGGTACTTATGAAACTTCTGACCCGGGACTGATGAATATCGTCTTGACTCTTCATAGACAATCTGACGGAGTTCAGGTAGGAACGGCGACAGCGACCAGTGCGGCAGCCGGACAAGAGGGAACCTTTGAATTTGCGAATGTTCCGACCGGCGCTTATTACATTAATGTAGATACAACGAATCTATTAAACCTTTATACCCACAGCTGGTCCGGCCATAATGGAGCGACGAATTCGCCATTTACTGCCGGTCGAATTACCGGAACCTTTACAGGAACCGGCGGAAGTGGCGACAATTGGAATGCTCTTTATCGAGCGTCAAGTGGCCCAAGTGTGGCGGCAGTAACGCTGATGACTCGTTCTGATTCCAACGGCAATAATGCCTATGATGTAACGGATACAGCACTGGGTGGTATCAAAATTGATATCAGAGGATTTAGTAGCGGCACGACCATCTGGGATGGCTCAATTATTACGGGAGCGACCGATGGCAACTTGGCAGTGAATCTGCCTCACGGCAACTATAATTTCATTCATGACTTGGCAGGCGTAACGCCGACAATTGTAGCAGTCTACGACAATAATGGCGCACCTTTTGGTAATATCTCCAATTACGGAATTACCGGAAGTGCTCAGGATGTATATATCGGCTATAAAGCGACTCCGACCGGAAGCTTGGCGATTAATGGCGAAGTATCCTATGGAAGTGCTTATGCCGCGGCGAATCCGAAGCTTGCGAATGTGAATTTACTGCTCAATACCCGAGTAACGACCGGCGGCGGAACATACTATGTGTATACCGGACAAACGGTTTCGGCGGCGACGACCGGAGCGTATAGCTTCACAGGTTTGGCGGGCAGTACGGCTTATCAAATCGTAGCGGACGGTTCGGTGGTGTATCCGGGCTTTGCCCCGACCTATGGATTTACGAGCGGTGAAGTGAGTGAGTTCACCATGGGTGGTAGCAGCTTGACCGGCGCGAGTGCGGTCAACTTGGGCTACATTTCGACGAACGTCCGAAGTGTAGAGTTTAGAACCCTCTTCGATACGAATTTAGATGGAATTTACGATAACCCCGGGGATGATGTTGCTCCGAATGTGCAGCTTCAAATCACCGGCGGCGTTATCAATACAACCATCACGACGAATAATTTAGGAGTAGCAACGTACAATCTTCCTTACGGCACTTATACAGTAACCTCGGTCTTCCCGGATGTATCTCATCCGGATTATCGAGTCGTGTATAGCTATGCAGGCAATAATAATACGGCGACCAGCTTTACCTTTACGGTAGCCAATGACACCGAAGTCGGACACTTTGGCTATGTGATGAATAATGCCGGTGGCGGTAATACGATTGCCGGACGGGTAGTTCTGGCGGATAACGGCACTAGCTACCAAGCGACCGATCTGGGTATCAACAACGTGAGAGTGCGGCTGGATAAACTGGCGAGCGGCGGAGGCTATGGCCCTGTGATGTTCCTGACCACTTCCGGTGAAGGAAACTATATCACTCCGGCTTTGGAAAACAGTAAAGATTACCGAATCGTCGTGATTTCCGGAANGCCGAGTGATGTAACAGCNGTCTTCCCGAGTAGCGGCAACCANGGCACTCTGGGCGGTACGAATATCACGAACTGGCATTTTGGTTACGCAAGAAACGGCGGNAANTTTGGTCAGATGAACGTGACCTCNTGGCTGGATTCCGGNACAACTGCCGGNGCGAAAGACAGCGGCGATGCGGCGTATGGTCCGGTAACTGTGAAGGTGACGAGNAGTGACGGAATTTATGCCGGAACGATTCAAACCAGTGCAAGCGGTGTATTCGCTTACACCAATGCACCGTATAAAACCTATCAACTGGTGGCGACAGCACCGTCGGGCATGGTAAATGCCTTTGACTCCACTCCGCCGACGGACGGTCAAGCGACTCTGCCGTTTACTGCAAGCGGCCAGGAAGCCTACTTCGGCTATGACAGCACCTTAAGTGGCCCATATAATATCAGCGGTGAGGTCGTCTATGATGCGATTGCTCCGATTGGTTCAAAACAAGCGGAAGANCCGCGAGTAGTGGGCGCAATTGTGCAGCTCNATTTTGAAAGCACNCCGGGAGTTTACCTGCCGACGAGCCGAACCGCAACGACCAATGGCACCGGTCAATATCAGATTTCCGGTTTGCCAAGTGGCAACTATAAATTAGTAGTTACCAATATCAGTGCAAATTTTGCACCCTCTTTCGATGCCGATGGCGGCACATTGGGTGAAATCGTGGTTGCGATTACCTCAGCACACCGAATTGACCAAGACTTTGGTTATAAAGGAAAAACCGATGGAACCGGCGTAGACGTGACTTTAGATACGAAATTAGCATCCACAACTTCGTACCTGCCGGGCGACCCGAATCAGCCAAATGTGGCTTTTACAGGTAGTGCGGCGAGCGGCGGAATTTACTTCCCCCCAAACACAACCGGTAGTACGGGCTCAGTCACATATCAATTATTGCCGAAAGATACTTATACCCTGACAACTACAACACCACCGGGGCT
>JGI996J12353_1000337_pt1 | contig 12201 bp, 11 predicted proteins | sample IntmicLarv5ML5BL_FD_12353 | JGI IMG/M metagenome (IMG submission 12353) | reverse complement strand
CCCCCCGCCATTATAAGCATATTCATTGCTTGTTTTATGTTGTATTGGCTTGTTTCTGCTGCCTTCGAATAGATAAATTTTCCGCCTGCCTGTTTCACAGCCGAAGCAAAAACCTCACGCAACAGCAATGTGGGCAGTTTTTTTTTGTATTTTGCAAAATCGTCTTGATATGATAAAATCAGACGGTCAAGTACTTTTTGAACTCTTAGTATGTCGTTGTTTTTAACAAAATCAGATACAGCAGCAGGCATTCCGCCAATGATTAGATACTTTTTGAAAAGGTCTAAACATTTTTCATGAAAAACAGGAAAAAGAGGTTTTTCTGGCGAAGATTTACAAACTTCGCTCCATAAAAGGTCTTCACCACAGGCAAGCATAAATTCTTGAAACGAAAACGGATACATAAACAAAGAATCAATGCGTCCAACCCCAAAGGAAGGCAATTCCTCAAGCGCAAACTCCAACAACGACCCTGCTGCAATTATATGAAGTTCGGGATAATCTTCATAAAAATATCGCAAAGACATGATAGCGTTAGGGCAGCTTTGAATTTCATCAAAAAAAAGTAATGTTTCCCCCGAAATAATCGGCTTTTTGAATTGTACGGAAAGTTTCCGGCAGATTTCTTTCACGTCTAAATCTCCTTCAAATAAGGCATGTAAGTTTTTATTTTTCTCAAAATTAATGGTTACGGCATGTTCAAAATGAGTGCCGAATTGTTCTATTGCCGAAGACTTGCCAACCTGCCGTGCGCCCCTTATAAGTAAAGGCTTTCTGTCAGAGTCGGTTTTCCATGACAAAAGTACTTTATCCACAGTTCGTTTTATGTAAGTCATACTACATATATTTAAAAATTACGGAGCAAAGATACGATGTTTTTTTGAAAAATTCGCACCAAACTTTGCTGTAGTTTTTAAAAAATTCGTATCAAGTTTGTTGTTCTCTGACTTTCCTTGAAAAAAATCAATCAAAACCGTATAATGCCTCAATTCCTCCATTTGGTACAGATAAATCCGGGCTTTCGTTGAATTAATTTTATTCTGTTGATTATCTGTCACAATTTTGCAGTCGAACAAAATTAATAAAAATGAACATAATAAAAACATCAATCGTTCGTCCGACCGTCGTTGTCGTGATGTTCACTATTCTAACATTTTTCGGTATTTTCTCACTAACCCAATTGAACCGTGAATTGATGCCGAATATTGCGATGGACGTTGTGTCTGTCGGTATTTTGTATCCAGGAGCGGGAGCTAATGAGGTCGAAAACTCCGTTACCAAAAAGGTAGAAGATGCCGTATCATCTTTGGAAGGAATCGACAAGGTTACTTCCATCTCTATGGAAAACTTTTCGATGGTAACAATTCAGCTCAAAGAAGGAGTCAATTTAGATAAAGCGCTTCAAAATGCCCAACGGGAAATAAACGCCATACGTTCCGACCTGCCTGAAAGCATCAGGGAACCCTCAATTCGTAATTTCAGTGTCGCGGATGTTCCGATAATGACTATCGGCGCAATTGCCAATATGGAAGACGCAGAATTTTATGATTTGGTTAATTATGAAATCAAACCTGCGTTGGAAAGAATACCCGGCGTAGGATTAATTTCGCTTATTGGCGGTCAGGAGCGCGAAATACAGGTGAATATAAATGAGGAAAGATTAGTGGCTTACGGACTTTCCATTTTGGAAGTCAGCAATACAATTATCAATTCAAACCTTGATTTTCCTACAGGAAAAATTCGCAATGACAGCGAACAAACCCTAATCAGGTTGCAAGGAAAATATACTGATATAACTGATATTGAGAATGTAGTGTTGAAATACATGCCCGACGGAAGCGCAGTAAAAGTGAAAAACGTAGCAGATGTATTCGACGGATATAAGGAAACCGAAACCATCAGCCGTGTAAATGGTATGTCTTCAATTGGCATTACCATTCTGCGTTCAGCTGATGCCAATACCGTAGAAATATCCAATGCAATCAGGACAACTTTAGCTGTTCAGGAACAACTATATGAATCCTCAGGGCTTGATTTTGTGGTAGCCGCCGACAATGCCGAGTTTACAATTGAAGCATCCAATTCTGTTATGATTGACCTTATTATTGCAATTATATTGGTTGCTTTTACCATGCTGTTATTTTTGCATAGCGTGCGTAATTCAATCATTGTTTCGATTGCAATTCCGCTGTCTCTTATAGCTACTTTTATTGCATTGTATTTGTTGGGATTCAGCCTGAATATGATGTCGTTGCTTGCCCTGACACTCGTTGTCGGCATCGTGGTTGATGATGCCATTGTTGTTATCGAAAACAACCACCGCCACATGGAAATGGGAAAAAACAAGGTTCAGGCGGCATACGACAGTCTTCGCGAAATCGGCGGAACAATCGTATCCATCACGCTGGTATTAGCCGTTGTGTTTATCCCGATTTCCCTGTCGCAAGGCATGATTGCAAATATCTTTCGTCAGTTTGCCGTTACCATCGCAGTAGCTGTATTATTCAGTATGTTGGTTTCTTTCACGGTAGTTCCGTTGTTGTATTCGCGTTTCGGGAAACTCGACGAGTTCCGCCGCCAAAGCATTATCGGCAAAGGGATTCAAGTCTTTGAAAAGATGATTGACGCTATTGCCAAGTGGTTTTCGAACCTTTTGAATTGGGCTTTGTCGCACAAACTAATCGTTTTGGGAGTTACCCTCGCCACCTTGATAGGCTCCGTAAGTTTGATTGGGTTCGGTTTTATCGGAAGTGAGGTAATGTCGCAAGGCGACCAGGGACAGTTTGTTATAAAGATAGAACTTCCGCGCGATGTTACCATTGAGCAGACCAATCAGGTAGCCTACAAAGCGGAAGGAATCCTGCGCAGCAGTCCGTTGGTCGAAACTGTTTTCACCACTGTCGGCGCGGAAGAAAACGGACAACCGCAAGCCCGTTTGGCCGATTTGCGTGTGAAAATGATTCCGCACAATCAGCGTAATATATCAACCGCCGACTTTTCGAGAGAGGGAAAACTTCTGTTGCAAAAGAGCATACCCGGAGCTAAAATAAAAGTGGCAATGACCGACCTGATGGGAAATATCGATGAGGCGCCCGTACAATATTTTATAACAGGACATAATTTAGATTCCGTCAGGGTGGTAGCAAATCTTATTCTCGAAAATATCAAATCCGTAAAAGGGATAGTTGACCCAAGCATATCGGCTCAAGAGGGCAATCCCGAAATCAGCATTATCCCCAACCGCGAAAAGATGGCAAGCCTTGGTATACCTTTCGAGATACTGGGTATGACGCTCAATAACGCTTTCAGCGGAAACAATGACGCAAAATTCAGACAAAACAATAACGAATATGACATCAACATTAGGCTTGATAACTTCGACCGTCAAAATATCTCAAACGTAGAAAATCTGTCTTTGGTAAACCTGTCAGGCGAAGTAATCAGATTGAAACAGTTTGCAAAAATAGAAGAAACAGAAGCTCCGACTGTTTTAGAACGTCGCAACAGAACGCCATGCGTAACATTAAGCAGTCAAGCAGGAGGACGTCCGATTGGAGATGTCGGACAAGATGTAAACAAGATAATCGCCGGCTTGAACTTGCCCGAAAGCATCGAAGTTATTCCGGGAGGAGAACTTGAAATGCAAGACGACAGCTTTGGCACAATGGGAATAGCGTTGATTGTCTCCATATTATTGGTTTACCTCATCATGGTATTATTATATGATAGTTACGTATATCCGTTCGTTGTATTAATTTCCATTCCTCTTGCTATAATAGGCGCATTCTTGGCCTTGGCTTTGACAATGAATACCCTCAATCTTTTTACAATGCTGGGACTATTGGCGTTGATAGGTCTTGTTGCCAAAAATGCAATTTTGTTAGTTGACTTTACCAACCAGCTAAAAAAACAAGGTGTAGATGTGAAAACCGCATTAATAGAAGCGACTCATAAACGCTTTCGCCCAATCATGATGACCACCATTTCAATGGTAATCGGATTGCTTCCCGTAGCACTGGCAAGCGGCGCAGGTGCAGAATGGAAAAACGGACTTGCGTGGGTAATGATAGGAGGACTAATCAGTTCGATGTTCCTAACTCTCGTTGTGGTTCCTGTGGTGTATTATCTCATGGATAGAATGCTCGCGAAATTTGGATGGAATAAGAAGAAAGAAATAGTAATAGTGTCGTTTGACGATTAAAAGAGGAATTACAATAGTTTTTACAAAGCCAAAACCTAAGTAATTGAATTGAAAAAATGTTAAAACGGGCATTGTTTTGACTAGCAAAAAAAAGGGTGGTTTATTAGAACCACCCTTTTCTGAACGATTGGCGGCTTGGCGTGCGGGCGGGGGAACACAAAAGCTCGGACGGGCGCAAAACTTTCAAATTATCACAAAACTTTCTGCGAGCAGACACCCCGCATGACGCCAAACCGCTTGTTAGGTGCTGGCATTTGTTCAAGGTTTTTCTTTCTCATTTCGCTCTCACGAATTACACCTTATTTTTTCACAAAAGTAAAATGACTGTTGCTTTCATCGTGAGCCAAAGACAGAGTTACGACATCAGACATATAGTCAATACAAAAACAATAAGAAATAGTATTCATCTTTACTATATGCTGGGGCAAATTAGTTACAAGTAACCCATTACTAATCTCTGAATGAGTTACATCGTAAAAATGTTTTCCTTCTTCAAAAACTCCGTCAATATCACTAACTCTACCCGAAACAGTCAAAACATTATTTTCTTTAAATTCATAGATAATGTTCATTGGAGAGAAATCAACTAACATCAAATTCATTCCTTGTTGAACGTTGAGAGGACTGATTGTCTTGAGTTGCCATTTTCCATAAATAATTTCGTTTTCGCCATTCAAGTCGTTTTCTTTCTCACAACCCGAAAACATTGTTGTAACTGCGAGGCAGATTGCTATCGCAACCACATTCCTCAAATTAAATTTGTTTTTGTACATAAAAATAAAAATTTAGTTTATAATTTATGTTGGTTACTTACTTTTAACATTCTGGCTTTACCACCGTACTGTCGCCCGCTTGCACCTAACTTGTTAAATTGCTATAGATTAGTCATTGCTATTCTTTTCGCAAGATTCTACATCTTTTACTTTTTTCTTTCTTGTTAACACAAAAGTAGCAATAAGGCAACCGCCTATTAACCAAAAGAAATCAATTAGTGCGTCTTTGTTATCGGCAAACGTCATATCTCCTATGCTAGATGGAATTATTGTTTCGCCTTTTGTTATAAAATAGGAACAAAAAATAAGAAATGTAAATACGCCAAAACAATAAAAGAATGTGCTTATATACTTTTTCATGTAGTAATAATTATAAGTTAATTTTCTAAATCGCGTGTACAAATGTGTCGATTGATTTTATTTGTGCAATTGTACAGATGTTTTTTGATATTTGCAAATTTTCGTTAATGTTTTTTGTGTTTTAATTCCTATTTGTATTTTAATTCTTCCTTTTTAGAACTTTTGGTGAAATTCGCGTCAGCGAGGTGCCGTAAAATATTTAAATGCGTTTGGGATAAAAGAAAAAAGATTATATTATTTTGAAGAAAGTATTAACTTTGTATTCTATTTGCTTCAAAAAAACAGAGTAGAATGAATATCAAGAAAGCTGAATTTATTATTAGTAACACTCAGGTCGAAAAATGCCCTCAAGACGGTAAGCCTGAATACGCTTTTATCGGGAGGTCTAATGTTGGAAAATCTTCATTAATAAATATGCTTACCGGAAAAAAAGGCTTGGCGATGACCTCTTCTACTCCGGGAAAAACGCAATTAATCAATCACTTTCTTATTAATGACGAATGGTACTTGGTCGATTTGCCGGGATATGGTTATGCCCAGAGAGGTAAAAAAGGCCGGGAGAAAATTCAGGAAATCATCGACTTCTATCTGGATGAAAGAGAAGACTTAACCTGTCTTTTTGTTTTATTGGATTGTCGGCATGAACCTCAAAAAATAGATTTGGAATTTATTGATAAGTTAGGTGAATCCGGAATTCCTTTTGTGATTATTTTTACGAAAATAGATAAGCTTTCCAATTCCCGTTTAAAAGAAAATATAGATGTTTATACGCGCAAACTATTAGAAACTTGGGAAGAACTTCCGCTCGTTTTTTATACTTCATCAGAACAGAAAAAGGGGCGAGACGAGGTTTTGAACTATATCGAAGAAATTAATAAGTCTTTGAACAATGAATGAATTTGCGGATAAAATGTTGCGCAAAGCGATTCAACTTTCATTGAAAAGCATTGCAGTTGGCGGAGGCCCATTTGGAGCCGTGATTGTAAAAGACGGAAAGGAAATAGCTTCCGGATACAATCAAGTGACAATGACGAATGACCCGACTGCTCATGCCGAAGTAACCGCAATTCGCGAAGCTTCTAAAACTTTGAACACATTTGACTTGTCCGGTTGCGAAATTTATACTTCCTGCGAACCTTGTCCCATGTGTTTATCCGCCATTTATTGGTCTCGGATAGACAAAATATATTATGCCAATACAAAAGCAGATGCCAAAGCAATCGGATTTGATGATTCATTTATATATGAGCAATTGGAATTGCCTGAAGAAAAGCGTTCTATTCCAATGGTAAAAATGCTGCGCGATGAGGCTATAGAAGCCTTTGATGTTTGGAGAACAAAAGAAGATAAAATAAAATATTAACTATAAAGTTAAGAAAAAATGAATTGGTTTGAATGTAAAGTCTCTTATGAGAAAATGATGGAAAATGGTGTTCAGAAGAAAGTGACAGAGCCTTATTTGGTTGATGCTCTTTCTTTTACAGAAGCGGAAGCGCGCATCATTGAAGAAATAAAGCCCTATATCAGCGGCGAATTTACGATTACAGATATTAAAAGAGCAAGACTTGCCGAATTGTTTTTTAATGAAGAAGGTGACCGTTATTACAAAATAAAAGTGTTCTTTATCACTTTGGACGAAAAAAGCGGTGCGGAGAAAAAAACGGCCGTTCAAATGTTGGCACAAGCATCCGATTTGAAACACGCTATTTCTGTTTTGGAAGAAGGAATGAAAGGAAGTATGGCCGATTACACCATTGGTTCCGTTGCAGAAACAATGATTATGGATGTTTTCCCATTTTCTTCAGATGCAAAAACTAAAACAACAGAAGTAGAGGAATGAATCTCGCATCACGATTAAACCAAATAAAAGAAAGTTTACCGGAAAAGGTTCGTTTGGTGGCAGTCTCCAAATTCAAGGAAGTATCTGTTATTCAGGAAGCTTACGATGCCGGTCAGCGGATATTTGGCGAAAGTCGTGTGCAGGAATTAGTTTCCAAACAAGAGCAATTACCAAAAGATATTGAATGGCATTTTATTGGTCATTTGCAAGCAAATAAAGTCAAATACATTGCTCCTTTCATTGATTTGATTCATTCGGCGGATAGCCTTAAACTCCTGAATGAATTGAATCGACAAGCAGGCAATTGCAATCGAAAATTAAAAATCTTACTGCAAATTCATATTGCCCAAGAAGAACATAAATTCGGATTTACGCCCAAAGAGTTACAGCATTTATTAGATGATAAATTGCATGAAAATTTGACGCACTTAAAAATTGCCGGATTAATGGGAATGGCTACTTTTACCGATAATGAAGAACAAATTAGGAAAGAATTTTCCGAATTATCAAGTTTGTTTCGACAAGTAAAAAAAGAATATTTTCTTGAAAATGAAGATTTTAAGGAATTATCTATGGGAATGAGCGACGATTATCCCATTGCAATCGGAGAGGGTAGTACCTTGGTTCGCATCGGCAGCAAAATATTTGGAGAAAGGAGTTATTAAATTAAGAATTAAGAATTAAGAATTAAGAATTGACTTAACATTAAAATAATAAAGAATTGTTATGTTTTTAAAAGGCTTATTTAAGGATTCATCTGTTTTTACTCAACTGTTGATGTTGGTTATCATTGCCTTTCTGGGTTTAATGACGGCTTCTTTTGCGAGTGCCATTTTTTTGATGATAAAATATGGTTTTTCGCCGGAAGTAATTAGCGAACTAACAACAAACATGATTGATAATCCGGATTTGTTGAGAAATATGCAATTTTTCCAAGTTTTGGGTCTGTTTGTTTTTCCTGCGATTATTTGTGCTTGGTTGTTTAGTGATAATTATAAGACTTATTTACAGATAGATACACCGATTCATTTTCCTGTTGCCGGATTGACTGTTTTAAGCATTTTAGTGGCTATTCCGTTTTTGAATTTCACTTATTTGCTTAATCAGCAAATGGTTTTTCCTGAATGGATGAAAGGCGTGGAGCAGTGGATAATGGAAATGGAACAGTCGCAAAAGGAAATTCTGGAGAAAGTTCTTTATGCCGATAATATAGGCATATTGCTTTTTAATATTGCGGTTATTTGCATTTTAACAGGAATTGGAGAAGAGTTTATTTTTCGTGGTGTTTTGCAAAATCTTTTCGGAAAAGTGATAGCGAATCACCATTTGGTTATTTGGGTGGTTGCTATTTTATTTAGCGCCATGCACTTTCAGTTTTATGGATTTATAACTCGCATGTTACTAGGAGCTTATCTGGGTTATTTGTTGTATTATACTAAAAATATGTGGATGCCGGTTTTAGCCCATTTTGCGAATAATTGTTTCAGCGTTGTGACTTATTATATTTTTCAAGACTCTCCTGAAATGATGCAGAAAGCGGATACAATTGGGGCTGGTTCTACTTGGTGGTTGTCTGTTGCTTCGTTGAGTTTATTTATATTTGTTTTTTGGCAAATAAAAAAATACTGCAATCTCAATATAATGAAAGAGGATGTTCAGTAAGTAGGCAGGGAAAACGCATTTAAATCTAAGACTTCGCTGGCGCGGATTTGTAATCCGTACCAAGCATAATATAAAGGCACGAATTACAAATTCGCGCCAGCAGGGATTTTGTCCTGCGGACAGAGTGCCGCAAATCTAATTTTGTAGTCGAGAGTTTCCGTCAGGAAACTATGTTTAGTAGCAGTTTACTCAATGGAATCTTTTGCATAGCCCCCAATGAAGCGAAGCGATTGTGGGGTGAGTTGTGAGCACAAAAAAAGTCCCCGAAAATTAATTTTCGAGGACTTTTTTATTATTATTAAGCTTGTTAAGCTAATTTTGCTAACGCTTCTTTTACTCTTTTCATTGCTTCTACCAACTGTTCGTCAGACGCAGCATAAGAAAAGCGAATACAGTTTGGTGCTCCAAATGCTACTCCGCCTACCGCAGCAACGTGACCTTCTTCTAAAAGATACATTGCCAATTCCGCAGAATCTTCTATTTTTTTGCCGTTGAATGATTTTCCAATATAGAAAGAACAGTCTGGGAACAGATAGAATGCACCTTGTGGCTGATTAACTTTGAATCCTGGAATTTCACTTCCTAATTTTACCATTAAATTTTTGCGGCGTTCAAACGCTTCACGCATTGTTTGTACACAATCTTGCGGTCCGGTATATGCTGCTTCCGCTGCTTTTTGCGCGATTGAATTAGGTCCTGAAGTATATTGTCCTTGCAATTTATTACAAGCAGCAGCAATCCATTGAGGGGCAGCAATCCAACCTAAACGCCAACCGGTCATTGCATAACCTTTGGATACTCCGTTTACGATTACGACACGCTCGCGAACATTTTCGAATTGGGCGATGCTTTCATGTGTGCCAATGTAATTGATATGCTCATATATTTCGTCAGAAATAATGGTGATATTTGGATATTTTGCTAATACATCAGCCAATCCTTTTAATTCTTCTTTGGAATAAACGCTTCCTGTTGGGTTTGAAGGGGAACAAAGGATGATTGCCTTTGATTTAGGTGTAATTGCTGCTTCCAACTGAGCTGGAGTAATTTTGAAATCTTGTTCAATTCCGGCAGTAACAACGACATTTGTTCCTTCCGCTAATTTTACCATTTCTACATAACTTACCCAATAAGGAGCTGGAATAATTACTTCGTCACCTGCGCCAATAATTGAAAGAAGTACATTACAAACCGATTGTTTTGCTCCTCCGGAACATACAATTTGTTCAGGTTTATAATCCAAATTGTTTTCTTTTTTCAATTTTGCAACAATGGCATTTCTCAATGCTGGATAACCCGGTACTGGCGAATAAAATGAAAAATTGTCATCGATTGCCTTTTTTGCGGCATCCTTAATGAAGTCAGGAGTGTGAAAATCCGGTTCTCCCACACTTAAATTGATTACATCAATTCCTTGTGCTTTTAGTTCATTACTTTTTTGTGACATTGCTAAAGTCTCAGAAGGAGACAAAGCGGCTAAACGTTCAGAAACATGAGACATAAAAAATATTTATAAATGTTAGTGATATTTCCAAAAAACTATACAAATATACAAAAAAAATATAGATTAAGAACAAATAGGCATATAATATTTAGGGAAAACGCATTAAAATATTTTATAATATGTGTAGAGACGCAATGTTTGCATCTCACTGGCGCGGATTTGCAATCCGTGCCAAATATCACAAAAGAGCACGGATTGCAAATCCGCGCTAGCATGTTTAAATCTAATTTCAAAATACAGGTCATAAATTTTCACAAGGTTTCTTTCCAATTTTTAATCGCATTATTGTTTTCAAATTCTCTGTTTTTGTTTTTCGAGAATCGTTTAAATAAATATCGTGTGTATCTCTTTCGCAGTTAAGCTGTTTCTCTTCGGCGAATAAAATCATATTGTTTAACGTGTCGTTCATCTTCTTATAGTCGCCCAAATGAAATGACTGAATACACAAACCTGCTTCGTATGCTGCAAATCGCAATCTTTTGTGCTCAATATTTTTCTTCTTTTCGATTGACAATTCTATCGCTTCTCGAAACATTTTTTCGGTAATAAATGGAGGTTGCATTATCATCATAGTCCAAGTAAACGATATGCCATTACTTCTGTCCAAATTCCATATAACTTCCATTGGCATAACCTTATAATCTTTATCGTATTTTTTTCTGACGATTCCAAATTTTAACAAGTATGAAACTGTAAAAACGGCTTCTGCTGCAATTTGAAAATCTTTGTCATTTGGGTGTCCAACTCCGTCAAACATTATAAAATTCATTTTTGGAACTTCTACAAGTGTCGGAGCCTTCTTTGTGCTCGCATATAAATGCTTTAATTCTTTTTGAAAATCAAACTTTTCCATTCTACTATTTGACTTAAATTGTAATTTTCTGTTGTTCTTCACTGCGCTGTTTCCCGCTTGCAGATAATGGCAATCTGTCTAAAAAGTATTTTTCAACCACCCCGAGACTGATGCAAAACGTTTGTTGGGCGCTGGTGTTTGTCCATATCATAACTTTTCTATTAATTGATTTCTCACTAATTCTCACGCTTCTAAAGGATTATATTTTTCATCGGGATGTAAAAGCATTTCCGTGTCGCCCAAAAATTCTTCGTCTTTGATTTTCTGTTCCATATTCAGTAAATATTCCTTTTGAGTTGGAGGATTGTTTCCTCTACCGTCACCGGTTTGTTAGCAGCCGTATTTTTTGTCATCTAAGTTGTTTAATAATTTCTCCTTGTTTGTTAAGCAAAAAGTGTTTATTGTCTTTTGTCCAAGCTTCTCTTTTGTTGTTCTCTAATTCTGTCACTCTTGCGAATTCTTGTCCACTATGATTTACAAACCCAGTTTCATATCCACCTGTCCACCACCAATGCTCTCCACCTTTTTCATATTCCTTCTTTCCACCTAATGTATATTCAGAAAGTCCATTTTCAAATGGTGTTGCAAAATCATACTTTGCTTTTATAATTATCTCGCCGTCTATGTTTGCAAAACCGATTTTGTTATTTTCAACATACCTAAAAAGCCCTTCTTCAATATAGTCAGGTCCATTGTCGAAAATAAATGGTTTTAAAATAATTCTTTCATCCTTGTCTATGCCAATCCATTCTCCATTTTTAAGAACTATAGCCATCGAATATAAAGTGTCTGAATAAACAAAGTAGAATTTTGCATTTATCACTGTTTTTCCAAAGCTATCTTTATATCCAATTAATTCTTCACCTGACGTTGTGTCAGAAAACGAAATCAAATACTCATTAACTTTCTGTCCGAAAGCTAAATTGGTAAAAAATAAAAATGTCAATATTAGTACATGTTTCATAATATGGCTGCTAACGGCAGTGCATTTTCCCCATTTTGTTTTTA
>JGI996J12353_1000336_pt1 | contig 12208 bp, 16 predicted proteins | sample IntmicLarv5ML5BL_FD_12353 | JGI IMG/M metagenome (IMG submission 12353) | reverse complement strand
ACTATCAGAGCAACGTCCTGATGGAGCTATTCAAGAGGATCCTGAACGAGGAGAACGAGGAGGCCGTGTCATTTGTAAGGAAGGCGGTCCAGGACATCCTGAGCAAGGATGTGGACGTGTCCGACCTTGTGATATCCAGGTCCTGCAAAGGCATGGATGGGTATGAGAACCCGGAGAGGATGGCTAACGTGCAGGCCGCAAGGAAGCTGATGGACCTGGGATACGAGTTCATACCTGGCATGAAGGTGTCCTGGATAGTCACGGATGCAAGCAAGGCCCCTCAGCAGGTGGAGCCGTTCATCAGCGGCGTGGAGTTCAAGGGAAGGCCGGATTATCGATACTATGCGGAGAGGGTGGCGCAGATGGCATCAAGGATAACAGAGGTGTTCGGATGGAACGAGAAGGATCTCATGCTCGGAAGCCAGCAGTCCACATTGTTTGGTGGGGACTTTCAGACGTCCGATGCGGTTGCGGAAAAGGCAAGGCCAACGACTGAGGTCAAAAGGAAGGGCAAGACGAGCAGCCTGGACGACTTCCTCTGATCAGGCTGGCAGAAAGCACATGGAATGGGAAGGGGTTTCAATTGAATATCTGATCGGTGAACAACCCATATGCCAGGACTATCACGACTGATGCGACGATCACACCGACCAAGATCAGTATGGTCTTGCTAATGTTCATCTTCTTCCTTTCCTTCTTCTCCTTCTTTGCCTCTTCAGCCATTCAATGCCTCCGTATGTTTGCCTGTAATCTTTTACAGGTATTTAAACTTGGATTGGGCGCCCGTATGGTTTCATTGTATCGCGAACGCACGTTTATATAGTCGGTACCATTCCTCTTGCTTGCAGGATTTCGATCCTGACGGAAATGTGCCGATAAGGTGAATCCGAAAAAGGTGAAACAAATGGTAGAGGAAAGCCAAGAAACACGTCCCGTTAACGGGAAGAGCATGTACAGCTACATAGCTGATGCATGGAAGACTCCTAACAACACTTATTTGAAGGAGTTGAACAAACAGAGAAGGGTTCAGTGGAGAAGGGAGGAGAACTTCCTTCGCATCGAGAAGCCAACCCGCCTGGACAGGGCAAGGGCCCTCGGCTACAAGGCCAAGCAGGGATATGTCGTCGTAAGGGCAAGGGTAAGGAAGGGTTCGTTCCAAAAGAGGACCATCAGAGCAGGCAGAAGGGCCAAGAGAAAGGGTATCAACCAGATAACCGTTGGAAAGAGCCTGCAGAGGATGGCCGAGGAGAGGACGGCAAAGAGGTATCCAAACCTTGAGGTCTTGAACTCCTACTGGGTTGGAAACGATGGTCAGCAGGAGTGGTACGAGGTCATACTCGTGGATCCGGCGCACCCGGTCATAATGGCTGACAGGAAGATCAACTGGATCTGCAGCAACAAGAACAAGAACCGTGTCTACCGTGGGCTCACATCGGCAGGAATAGCCGGCCGTGGGCTCAGAAACAAGGGCAAGGGCGCGGAGAAGGTCAGGCCATCCGTTAACGCTAACGGTGGAAGGACCAAATAAACATCTTAACCCATTCTCTTGAATGGGTACCCATTTTCCTTTTTTAGGATCTCGTATATCTCATTGACCCTTTCGTCCGTCATACCTATGGTTGGAAAGTAGACCGGCAGGTCCGTGCTGGTCACATCCAGGCCCTCTGTATTATCAAAGGACGTCCCTTTCACGATCCCAAGGATGTTGTTCGGGACGTCATCCCCATCGATCACCTTGAGGTTGGGGTCATACCCTTTCAAAAGGGACACATCGATGCTTGTTCTCACATAGGTCCTGCATCCCCTCTTCATCATCAGCCATGCCGACACGATCCCTCTCACGTCATCGACCTCGGCAATGACCTTGCCCTGGCTTCCCAACGGGAGGCCCGCATGGCATCTCACATAGGAGTTGAAGATGTATGCCATGTTGTTTCGGACCTCTATGTAGAAGACGACATCAGGGTCTGTAAGATCCACCTTCAGGCCCTCATTGGCAAGGAATATGGCGGATCCCGCCTCCTTCCCGATCTCCATGCTCGTGAAGGGATGCTCGTTTCCCTCCCTCCTTGCCCTGACAGCAAAGGATTGCCCTGGGTTGATCATGTCCCTGGAGTACCTTGCGGCAAGCTCGCATATGTCCTCCATCTTGGATGGGCAGGTCTCTGCGATGGATAGCGATGCGATCCCGAACACCTTCCTCAAGGATGCGATCGCCCCATCCATGTCGGAGGACTCGATGTACATCCTTGCGCCCCTCTTTGTGACCAAGGCCTCGATCCCATCGTACGCCAGCATGGCCAGCATGTTCTCCTTCAATCTATTCTCGAACTTTGTTCTGACAGGCGTGCTCTTCAACCCTATCTCAGAATATCTTGAAAGTATGATCATATCGCCTCATATGCCATCATACTAAAGTATTTTATCGTTGACGCATTCGGTTGGACATGGAGCCGATGCTGATGATGGGCCTGATGGTCGTCGGCCTGGTTGCAGGCGCAATGGGGGCCCTTTTCGGCATTGGAGGAGGGATAATATACATCCCAACCCTGCTGATCCTGTTCGATCTGAACGGGAACGAGGCCGTTGCCATCAGTTTGGTAGGAATAATCGCCTCATCCTCATATGCCGCATCGTTCTTCGTTGAGAGGGGGATTGCCAATGTCAGAATTGGCCTGTTGTTGGAGATAACCACCGCAATGGGTGCGTTCATAGGGGCCACGATTGCAGTCTATGTGGAAGATTGGCTCGTCATGTCCCTGTTCGTCATAATCCTGATATATAGCGCATATCACATGGTGAGATCCCATGAGAGGGCGGTCGAGAGCGTGGATTCAGATGACAGGTTCACCTTTGAGTTCGAGGATGACTCAAAGGGGCCATTTAAATATCGTCTGAGGAACATCCCATCAGGGCTCGCCATGTGCACCGGCGCTGGAATGATCTCATCCATGACAGGAGTGGGCGGAGGGACGATAAAGGTGCCTTTGATGAACCTTAGGATGGGCATACCCATGAAGGTCGCGACCGCCACAAGCAACTATATGATTGGGATAACCGCGTTCTCAGGTGCGATAGTGTACTTTTTGCATGGCGACCTTCTGCCAGAGTATGCCGCGGCAGTGGCGATCGGCGCGTTCCTAGGGTCGCATGTAGGTGCGACCATATCCACTGTTGTCGACGGAAGGTCGCTGAGGAAGTACTTCTCAGTGGTCTTGATAGCATCGGCGATACTGACCGCGTTGCAGATAGGAGGGGTCATATGAGCGAAGGGAAGGAGACCGCATTCGGGTTGAAGGAATCTGTGACCGCAGGCATAGCGATCTGCGCGCTTGGGCTTTTTATAGGTCCACAGAGCGGTGATTTCCTTCTGGCAGGATTGTTGATAGTGATAGTTTCTCCGATCATCGGTGTCCTTTTCCTCACCATAAAGCTGGCATCCCAAAGGGACATGCTCTGGTTGAAGGTGGCACTGGTGCTGATCTCCATTATTGCGATAAGCCTTGCTGCGACCTTGATTGGCATTGGGGCCTGAACGATGCCATTCTATGACATTCATGTTATGGCCAATGGTGTTCGTCAAAAGTATGGGCACAAAATCGAACTCCAAACCTATATTAACATGATTGGGCATCCCAGACCGTAGGGCTGACAGGGCAAATGGCATAGGAACAAACCTATTTTGCAATGTTTGATATTATTCCTTCATGCAGTTGGAGACAAATGATGAAAAAGAAGAACCGTCGTGACAGGGATGATGGGCTTTTTGTCGAAGAGCTGAATGATTTCAACAGGTTCATCCCATATGTCACCCCATCCAGGATAGAGCGACAGGTCTATGGTACGGTGAGCATAGATGCCACGAACCTAATGGCCTATCTGGCGGAAAGGAGGTCTGTCGAGGGCAATAACGTGACGCTGTACACAACCATAGTCGCAGCCCTTGTGAGGACCATCGCGATCAAGCCTCGCATGAACCGTTTCATAAAGGGGCATAGGACATATCAAAGGGAGAGGATAGAGGTGGGCCATGTGGCCATGGCCTCGTTGGACGAGGACTCCATCAGGGTGATACACAAGACCCCATTCGAGCCGGAGGCGGACATATTCGACGTCTCCGAGGGAATGGCACGCGACATAAGGGAGATGAAGGCGGGAAGCACGTTCGGGTCTAACAGGTTCATAAGCAAGTTTGGAAGGAGCCCTAGGCTCTACTCACGGCTCGCATTCAGCATCAATAACTTTCTCAATTACCACGGGCGGGCCCCAAAGTCGTTCAGGGAGACGGACCCGTTCCATTCCTCGGTGTTCGTATCCAACCTAGGCAGCATAGGGTGCGTGCCTCCCCTCCATCATCTGTCCGAATACGGCACAAACTCATTCTTCGTCAGCATAGGGCCAGTGGAGGACAGGCCCGCGGCAGTGGATGGAAGGGTGGCGGTGAGGCCGTTCATAGACCTGGTGATAACCTTGGACGATGGCATCGCCGATGGGTTCTACTTCTCGAATGCGATAAAGGTGCTCAAGGGTCTGTTGGACGACCCTCGTTCTCTGGAAAGGCGATATTCCTCAGGGGACGTGGGGCTTTGAGGAATTGCCCTTGGGAGATGCACTATCGGAGCGTTCCACCTAGTTTGGCATATCCCGATGTCGGCATGTACAGGCTGGTCTCGGATGCAGCTAGGAGGTTTCCAGACAAGGCCGCGTATGGGTTCATGGGCAGCATAGTGACATACAGGGACATGATGGGGGAGATAGATGCATTGGCCGATGCGTTGGCAGCCCATGGCGTCTCGAAAGGGGACAACGTCCTGATATGCCTTCCCAACTGTCCCCAGGCCATCTGGTCAGTATATGCAACGAACAAGTGTGGGGCAATCTCCAACATGGTCTATCCCCTGTCCTCCAAGAACGAGATACGCAGGTTCATCATGGATTCCAGGTGCAAGTTGGCAGTAGTGATCGACCACGCGGCCTCCGCATTCCTCGAGGCATCCGAGGGGACGGACCTGGGCACCATAGTGTGCACAAGCCTAGGGGATCTGTCCAGGTTGATCGGGAGGATTGGGGTAAAATGCCTTGACGACCCAAGGCCAAACATCCCTGTATCATCGAAGCTGGTCAGCATATCCGACCTCATGCGGCCTCGTGGAGGGATCTCCACAACGATGCCAGAGGTGTCAGGAGGCGACATGGCGCTCACGCTTTTCAGCGGAGGCACGTCCGGGAAGGCAAGGAAGATCTCGCTATCGAACATGAACGCCAACGCCTCGGCGATACAGGCGGTGGCTATGATAGACAACATGGAGGAGGGCAACTGCAGGACATTGGTCGTCATGCCGGTGTTCCATGGGTTTGGATTGATAGGGAACATGCATATGATCCTCATATCCGGGGGATGTTGCGACATGGTCCCTAGGTTCAATCCAGGCATGTTCGCAGAGATGATAGGGACGGTCAGGCCCGATATAGTAATGGGGGTTCCCACGCTATATGAGCACCTCCTTGCATCCGACGCACTCAAGGGGATGGACCTGACGTTCGTCAAGACCGTCATCGTAGGCGGGGACACGCTGACATTGGGCTTGAGGAGAAGGATCGAGAGGATGTTCCAAGACCATGGGTGCGACATAGTCGTCAGGGACGGCTATGGGCTTACGGAATGCGTGATGCTGACGTGCATGACCCCTAAGGATGGCCATAGGGACGGATACATCGGGATACCATGCCCGGACACATTCTTCAAGATAGTCAGGACCGGGACCGAGGAGGAGATGCCTCCCGGGGAGGTCGGACAGATATGCATATCGGGGCCTACGGTCATGCAGGCGAATCAGATGGATGATGTCGAGACATCCGGCATTCTGCGGATGCACTCCGATGGCATGACCTGGTTGCATACAGGCGACCTAGGCATCATGAGCGGCGACGGCTATATCGCATACAGGGGTAGGATCGACAGGATGGTGATAACCTCTGGTCACAACGTATATCCCAACCAGATAGAGGAGATATTGAACTCCCACCCTGCCATCGACAGCTCCTGTGTGATAGGCGTGCCCGATGACATCAGGACGTATGTGGTCAGGGCGTTCGTCATCCTGAAGAAGAACATGGAGAGGACCGATGCGCTGATAGGTGAGATATGGGGATACTGCCAGGACAACCTTCCAAGGTACTCCGTCCCTAAGGACATAAGCGTGGTGGAGTCCATGCCCAGGACGAGAATAGGAAAGATATCCTACAAGGATGTTGCCGCAGACATGGGCAGGCATGTCAACTGAGCGGATGGATCGCCATCCAAACTATGTTTTTTCAACCGATGCCATCTGGACTCATTATGCGCACCTACAACAGATTAAATACTCAGATACCCATTCTTTGCCTTGGTGATTTGAATTACAAAGACAGAGAAAAGAGTAGTCTACATGTGCTCCAAGTGCAAGAACACCGTTGAGGCGGTCTACACGGAGGGAGGGCCGGTGCCCGTATGCTGTGGAGAGGAGATGGGGGAGCTCGTTCCCCAGACCGCGGACTTCAAAACCGAGAAGCATGTCCCATACATAGAGAAGGTGGACGGAGGGGTCATGGTGAAGGTTGGAAAGGAGGTCGCACACCCAATGACGCCTGAGCATCACATAGTCTACATAGAGATATGTGCGGACGGCATGCTCATGAGAAGGTACCTTAAGCCAGGCGATGCCCCGGAGGCGTTCTTCAAGACGGATGCCAAGAACATCGTTGCAAGGGAATTCTGCAATATACATAAACTCTGGAAATCGAGTTGAGTATAATTGTGGTTCAAGGTATATATTTATACCAAAATTCCATACATTGACGTAAAATGACCCAAATCTCTTGATTCCGGTCATAAGGGTGAGATTCAATGGCAGAGTCAAAAAGTGGGAAGTACCAGCCGAAGGCTGTTAAGAGGCACGAGAAGATTTCCAGGTCAAAGATTGACGAGATCGATGCCTTCAGGGAGAGGATCGCCAACAACAAGCATAAGGCCAAGAGCTATGAGTCATCTAGGAAGCAAGAGATAAAGAACCTCCCCAAGGAGGAGAGGAGGCAGGCCAAGGAGGATCTCAAGGAGTCGATCAGGGAGCGTAAGCTTGCAGAGATGGACGATAAGGAGACCTTGAGGGAGATGATCGCCGAGGAGAGGGGCGACAGGGTCAATAAGAAAGGGGTGACCACATCCAAGAGGGGCGATTCATTTGACGAGGATGCGTGGATCGCAGGGGGCAGGAAGAGGAAGTCCGAGGCCAAGGCTGAGCCAGCTCTCGAATCCGAACCGGAGGTAGAGGTCTCCGCTGCATCGGATGCCCCTCAGGCGGATGTGATCGTGACAGATTCCGAGGATGTTGCAGAGTCCAAGAAGGATGCTTGATTCAATCTAAATCGAATAAACCATTAACCGCCTTCACTCGTGACGTATGAAGGCGTATTCCTCATTCCTTTGAAACATGTGCTTCACGAATGCGCATACGGCAACGATCTTGCAATCGTTTTCAACTGCAAACGAGACCATCTCGTCAAGAAGCACCTTTCCAAGTCCCATGCCCTTGTACTTGTCATTCACCTTGACATGCTCCACATAGATCATGTTGTCTTTTTTCCTATACGATAGGAATCCTATGGCATTGCCATCATCCAACATGATGATCTCCCCCTCATTGTCTGATGCATCGTGCCTTGTTGCAAACCTGTTGTCCATGGCATTGTAGCGGCTTCGTGATATATAATTTTGTCAGATAATGGTTATATAGCATTTTTTCATACCACATGTATGGCAATCACTCCCGCTGAGTTGTTTAAAAAACTGAGAATAGTGATGTTTACCCTGTCTGCAATATTCTTGGTTTTTGGAATATATTCCTTACAATCCAAGTTGTTTGAGGATGACATCATGGCCTACTCTTTTGTAATCATAGGGGTTGTATATTTCATACTGGCATTGCTCCTGGTTCCATATTTGATAAAGGCGGCAAGAAGGAACATGGATCAACGAAATCATGAGCAGAGATAAATGAGGACATTGGCAGTTAGATTAATTTGGTTGCCGTCAACGTCGAGGGAGCACCTCAGGCGGGTGCATCTCGAATATATGGATTGCTTGCAGCTCATGCAACAGGTTACCAATTTGAATGATTACGACTTAATTGTAGTTGCAACCAATGTGGAAATGGATGAGGCCTATGCAAAATTTCATATGCAATATTCAAAATTTGATGAAAAAATGATCAATATTGGGGATTTAAAGTTCATCATTGATGATATGTCCTCTCAGAGTTATGGAATCTCCATAGATGGATTGGAGAGGTATTCTTGTTGCTGAAGATTGAGAAGAGAATTCTGACGATAATCGCCATCATAACGGTGATCATATGCATCCACCTTGCAGTTCAGGGTAGGCTTTATGAATATTTTTCATGGTTTGCCCTTGCTTCTGTATTGTTTTTCACCTTTGGTGTGATTGTACATATGTTCTTGGAGTTTGTACTGGGAATGATGAGCGACCCCAAACGATGTGTCATGGTGAGCATACAGGGGAATTTGGATGCGAAGGACACCGTGGCCATGAAGGTTGACGGCAGATCGACCATGAAATTCTTAGGTGCGATATCTAAATATTTTGTGGAATGTTCTTCGGGCAATCATAATTTCATATTCAAGCATAATGGAAATGAGGCATCAATAGATGTGGAGTTCTCCGAGGGATTGAGGATCATGGTTATTGTGGAGGAGGGGGAAATATCCATTGAGACGGATCATTATATGGAACCTCCTGATGAATATGGGGGAGGGATAGGGCTTTGGCTGGTTTTTTCAATAATAATATGTATATTTGCCACTCTTGCCATACTTCGGATTGTCATCATAATGAGGTAGGCTATTGATCTAGTGGAGGAATCCGACTATGCAGGTATCTGCCTGTTTGGATATGCATTTACAGCATGTGTGCCTCTTTTTATTTCATTTAGGGTGCGTCTTATTAAATCTATTTTTGCAATCTAGAGGCCATATAACTTAAACAAACGCTGGAATATTGGTGCAAATCGCCTTTTATTACAGATAATCGGTGTAATAGGGTGGTAGTAAGCATAACTGACCAGCATGGTCAGTAAGCATAGACCAATCAACATATGGTAAATCTTATCTAGAGACGCTGGATATAATTCATATATGAAATGGTGTAATTCACATCTTTCAAGATAGGTGGATCATGAAGGATGTGGATGGCAATGATATTGGGATGCCCTTCTTCATCTGGCTTCTCATATTTGGTCTTGCAATAGGAATATTGTTGACATTGGATGAGAATATCGGGTTTATAGCATTCATCGTATTTCTGTCGGCGGTACTCATAGTACAGCTTGACGCTGTGATTGGCAACAGGATACCCAGAAGAGGCAAGGTATTAAAAAAGCATCTGAAGGGGACATTTTTGTGCCCATACATTGCACCAAATACATGTTGGGGGCTCTTCGAATGACCATCGAGATGGATGGCATCATCTTGGCAAGGATAGGTAGGGGATAAACCATACTGTTGCCTTTGAAACCAGGGTATAATGAATTCAACATCTATAGAAATAGGCGTGATAGATCCATCACATCCTTGGACGTTCAGGAGAACATGGAGGCGTATCTTTGGTTTGTTCCAGGGGATGATCCCTCATCACGATTGACACAGGTGAAATCAGGGGACCCACTTCCCGAAGCCGAGTTGATGGAGTCATACAAGAGCCTCAGAAATTCAATGGTCATCCTTTCTTTGGCATCCTTGCCAATGTGCACATTCCTCATCGCATGGGCTTTGCAAAGGATGGGGTTGGTGTAGCCTTGCACTTTGTCTTGTGGCGCATCCCTCCATAGGCCATATGGAAGAATGCGCGTTAAGGATGGGCAATCATGCGACCATGTCATTGAATGGCAGTGTTATCACGTTACCGTAGGCGCTCCAGGAATGTCCAGTGTGGGGTATCCAAGGTAGAACAAGGCACCAAAGAATGCAACGGCATATATGATGAGGATTATTATCGCCATCATAGGGGTAAGCGAATACTTCTTGGACTTGCGCAGGTATTGGGAGATGAAGGTCATTACATTAGCAACGGCAAGGACGACGAACCATCTTCCTATGACGAGATCCTCAGCGGAATAGTGGAATGTGTAGTAATACGTCAGTGTCAATCCATTTGGGAAGTACCAATCCAAGGTTCCTATAACGAAGTAGAGTATGGCTCCGAATATCAGGAGGATGGACGGTTTGCCAGAATAGCCACGGAATATTGCCAATATCAAGCTCAATACCCCAAAAAGAAGTGCAACCCATATGAATACCTCAAGTTGATATTCCTTAAAGGACGACCCTTCACCCAATAGGTATAGCGTTGAGGCTAAAATGACTGCGGCGCTGGCCATGATGCTCATGAAAGTCGATAGGATTTTGAATCCCTTGTCCTCGGTAAGTTCGGTCATATTTTTACTATGCAACGGACAGTATTTAAATACATATCATATTTAATTGCCTAAGCAGAATGGCGTGGCAGTGGCTAGATCTCATACGGTCTTTTAAGGCTCAATCGTATGCAATCAATGGCATAGGTGGATATGTTTTAAATACTTGTAATGTCAACCACATTCCATTGCGCACCCTTCGGAGATTGGGCGGTCGCAATCATTCAAATGAGAGTACATTTTAGCGGCATAATGTGTAAGTAGGATGTTAAACGGCCCGAGTGCACATCCCATCAAATGCATTCAACATAAAAATACAGTGATTGCAAAATCTATTTTATACAGCTTGACCTTTGGGTAAGAATGGAGAGGGATCTGGTCTTGCTGATTTGGAAAGCCTTAGGTGACGATGTCGTCACAACCTCAGAGGCGACAGACAGATTGGAGCATCTTTTCAATTACAGGTGTCCAGACGACCTTGCAAAGACATTGGTCAAGATGAAGAACCAAGGGTTGTTGAAGGGGAAGGTATCATTCGAAAGGGGCGGTTGGACATGGTGGACAGACGATGAGTGCAGGAAAAAGGATGTAATCTGATGGGTTTGAACTTTCAAGATCAGGAGATAGTGGCGGGGTGGGAGGAGATAATCCACACGAAGAAGTACCAGCTGATGATCTCAGACGTGATCAGGACACATCCGGAAAAGAGGAGCATCTTCGTTGATTATTCCGACATAAACAGTTACAACACCGACCTTGCAATGTACTTCCTTGAGAATCCGGACAAGTGCATCGCCAAGGGCAGGGAGGTCGTCAGGACATACCTTCCACCAGATTGGAATCCCGACAGCAAGATCAACCTGAGGATAACCGGGCTTCCAAGGGATGCCAAGGTGGACATAAGGCTACTAAGGTCGACGCACATCGGAAAGCTGGTTGCCGTCGAGGGCCTGGTGAGAAAGGCTACCAGCGTAAAGCCCAGATTGGTCAAGACGATCTTCAAATGCGAGAGATGTGGAACGGAGGCGGTGATCCATCAGACCGGGATGTACCTCAAGGAGCCGATGATGTGCGCAAACCTGGATGGGGGATGCAACAAGGCAGGGGTAAGGTTCGATCTGGTTCATGACAGGTCAACGCATGTGGACACACAGAAGATAGAGATACAGGAAAGCCCCGAAGGACTGAGGGGAGGTGCACAGCCAGAGAGGATAACGGCATTCGTCGAGGACGATGTATCGGGAATAATCACAGCTGGTAACAGGGTGATCGTCAATGGCGTTATACGCATGCTGGAGAAGCCTGACAGGGATAAATCCACAGTCTTCGAGATGTTCATCGATGCGGTGTCCATCGAGTTCGAACAACATGAGTACGATGAGATCGCCATCACAGAGGAGGACGAGGAGAGGATCCTGGAGATGTCCAAGGATCCGAGCCTGTATGATAAGATCATCATGTCCATATCCCCGACGATCTATGGTTTGGACAGGGTAAAGGGTGCGATAGCGTTGCAGCTTTTCGGAGGATGCCATAAGGAGATGGACGACGGGACGACGATCAGAGGGGACATACACGTCCTTCTGATGGGAGACCCCGGAGTCGCAAAGTCACAGCTGTTGCGTTACATGAGCATGTTGGCCCCAAGGGGGATATATGCATCTGGAAAGTCGGCATCCGCCGCAGGGTTGACGGCGGCTGCGGTCAAGGATGATTTCGGGGATGGGAGGTGGACGCTGGAG
>JGI996J12353_1000335_pt1 | contig 12225 bp, 12 predicted proteins | sample IntmicLarv5ML5BL_FD_12353 | JGI IMG/M metagenome (IMG submission 12353) | reverse complement strand
TCCTCAAAGCATCCTCCATCGTGACGTCGTTCAATATCGGCTCGCCCTTCACCACCCCGACGACCCTCTTCCCAAGCCTTTTAAGGTGCCTTATCAGGAACTTATCGAATTGAGACTCCCCGCAGTTATCGAATAGGTAGAGTATGGTGCCAGACCCATCTATGAGGTTGGCAAGCCTATCGATCTCATTGGCATCAAGATCGTTTCTTAGAATCTCATCCATGGCGGATATCAGGTCACGGGGGTCATCCAGTGCCACGCCTATGTCCAAGACGTTTCCAGCAATGACTGTCTTCAACACGGCCTCGAACTCATCCTTTGAATTGTCTATGAACGACTTCAAGATCCCTAGATGCTTTCCCGCTATTTCATCGGACAGTATCTTGGACTCCTTGTAAGGGTCATTGCAACCCAATGCGGAATATGCGCTTCTATGCACAGATGTGGCAATCTCTGCAGAGTTCCCCTCATATGAGAATGCTTCGGCATATGCCTTCAACCCTGCCTTCATTGACTCCTCCACGTTGCCTCCTTCGCAAAGATTCGCTTGAAAAAGAACACGTCTCAACATGCATGGTACGCAATCGGGTCTTGTCTTCATAATATTCTATACCATTTCCTTTTATATATAAGGAATTGCATTGCCACCTCATGGCTGAAGATAAGATATGCTCATCATGCGGTAAAAGGCTGATAGGACATGGAAACACGACTTTCAAATGCCCCGTATGCGGTGACTGCCAAATCGGAAGATGCGATCAATGCAGGGACCAGGGCGTGAAGTACGAGTGCTGCAAGTGCGGCTTCGTAGGACCTTAAGGTGGTTTAGATGGGACAGATTGTGGCAACATACGATCTTATGCCTGAGAGCACCGACGTGGTCCTAGAGGATGTTATAAAGGCCCTTGGCACCGCAATCCCAGCGGGAGTGAAGCTTCTTGAGACCAAGGTGGAACCAGTGGCGTTCGGCCTTAAGAAGATCGTCGCAGGATTCGTCATCGATGACTCCAATGAGTCTGCAGGCGGGGACCTTGAAGCGGCGTTGATGGGCTTGAGCGGCATCGAGAACATCGAGTGCACCTCTAGCACAGTCCTTTGAACAAAACCATTTATCCAGATTTAACTGGTATCGCGTGAGGACAATCTTCGAGATGGAAAAATTTTCAAGATTTTTTTTGCATATTTATTCAATTCATAGCTTACAAGGAATTATAAAAACATCCATGGTCAAAATTTGACATGTTTGAATAAGTGGACAATATGCAATAAAAAATGTTATGCACTTTTTATTTTTTAAATAGGCACAGAATATACAGCTAATCAAATGGAATAAGGAGTAGCCTCGCGCAGATTCGAACTGCGGTCGCAGGATCCAGAATCCCGCATGATTGACCACTACACTACGAGGCTATGGTTGTCCCAATTAACGCATAGATTTTAAATCTTTCTATATCGTCAAAATGGAACATGAAAATAGTTTATGGTTTTCAAACGAATCATTGAATGGACTCCTTCACCATTTCGAATATCCTGCCAATGTCGCCCTCGCTGTCGATGACCTTCAGCTTTCCCCTTCTTCCATAGTAATCGATCAATGGCATGGTGTTCTCTCTGTAGACGCTCAACCTGTTTGCAATGGTCTCTGCCTTGTCATCATCCCTTTGATAGAGGTCGACCTGGCACTTGTCGCACCTATCCCCTGACTTGGGCCTGTTGTAGGTCATGTGGTAAACAGTGGCGCATTGGGGGCAGGTCCGCCTCTGGCTGAGCCTCTCGATGACAACATCGTCTGCAACCTCAAGGTCAAGTGCGATATCGATGGAGATCTGGGCCTCCAGCGCATCCGCCTGCTCCACGGTCCTGGGGAAACCATCGAACACTATGCCTGCGACATCGCCAAGCGAGCCTATCTTCTCCTTCATGAGGTTGATCGTCAGATCGCTCGGTACAAGCCTTCCAGAGTCCATGTACTCCTTTGCCTTCAATCCGAGGGGTGTTGCGTTCCTAACGGCCTCCCTAAGCATGTCTCCTGTTGATAGCCTAACATAGCCTAGCTCCTTGCTAAGCATCTCTCCTTGCGTCCCTTTGCCAGACCCTGGTGGCCCAAGCAGGACTATTGTCGATTTCATCGATTTTATTAAACGCTTTACATATAATATACTTATCTAATCTCTAAGAATCCCGATGTAGCCAGCAAGGTCAATCTTTATAATCTTAGAGTGGGATATAGGGCGTCGATAACTATGGATCAGAGAATAGTAGATAAGATTAAAGCGATAGTGGGTCCTGACAGGTGCTCCGTAAACCCTGCCGACCTGTACACTTATGGGTTCGATGCATCCATATATCACAACACCCCTGAGATGGTAGTTCAACCGATATCCACCGAAGAGGTGTCCGAGATAATGAAGGTTGCATATGAGGAGGGGATCCCAGTGGTGCCAAGGGGAGCTGGGACGGGACTTTGCGGATCCGCTGTGCCAATAAAGGGCGGAATCGTCATGGCGATGCAAAGGATGGACAGGGTATTGAACGTAAGCGTCGAGGACCTGTGGGTGGATGTGGAGGCAGGTTGCGTTTACAATGATCTGAACGATAAGCTGTCAAAGTATGGGTTCTTCTTCCCTCCGTCGCCTGGGTCGGCCGAGGCCTGTCAGGTAGGGGGGATGGTGGCCACGAACGCATCTGGCATGAGGGCCGTCAAATATGGCGCCACAAGGGATTTCGTGCTCGGTTTGACATTCGTCAAGGCAGATGGCGAGATAGTCAGGTCCGGCACGAGGACGATAAAGGACTCCTCCGGATATCAGTTGGCGAGGCTGCTTTGCGGTTCCGAGGGAACCTTGGGGATAATAACGGAGATAACGTTCAAGCTCACGACGAAGCCAAAGAAGTCGGCATCATGCCTTTGTGCGTTCAACGATGTGAACGATGCAGGGAAGTGCATAGCGGCATTGATCGCAAAGCCATTGATCCCGGCATCCTGTGAGCTCATGGACGAGATCAGCATAAATGCTGTGAACCAGGCCCGTGGGAACCCGTTGCCGGATTGCAAGGCGCTTTGCATCGTAGAGGTCGACGGTGAGACCGACGAGGTGATCCAAAGGGATCTTAAGATCGTCGAGGAGGTTGCAAAGCAGATGAATGCGGTGGCAGTCACGCCATCGTTCGACTCCAAGGTCATAGCCAAGTGGACCGATGCAAGGAAGTCTGTCATGACATCCCTGTCTGCAATGAAGCCAGGATACTCGTCCGTGTCCCTTGCAGACGACATGGGCGTTCCAGTGTCGAAGGTGCCTGAGGCGGTCATGGCATTCCAGAGGATCGCGGAGAAGTACAGGGTGACGATCGCCACATATGGTCACGCATCCGATGGGAACCTCCATACGAAGATGCTCCTGAACCCTGTTGACAAGGATGAGTGGGACAGAGGCGTTGCAGCTGTGAACGAGATATTCGACGTATGCATTGACCTCGGTGGCACCGTCACCGGCGAGCATGGCGTCGGAATCGCAAAGGCGCCGAACTACATGAAGGAGAGGGCTACCGAGCTTACGACGATAAGGGCGATCAAGAGCGCAATGGATCCCAAGAACATATTGAACCCTGGAAAGCTGGAGCAGTGGCAGGGCTCGATACTCACGAACCTCAGGTACCCTTGCAAGGAGTACATGTGATTATAAAACCCTTTAAAAAATCTTATTTTTTTTAAAATGTATTAAAAGTAAGGGGTTTGGATGTAGAATAATATCATTCCGAGCTCTATTACGCCTATCACCACTGCCATTATGTACGAGTTTATGCTCCATTTCACTATTTTGGAGCCATCGAATGGAGGGATCGGTATGAGGTTGAACAGTCCCAGGAACGCGTTGAGATATGCCAATTGGAACATTGTGAATCCAATCCAGAACGGCATTGAATATATGTCTACAACGAGAAGGGCCGCAATGACTATGCCTGCCACTATGAAGTTGGTTGCAGGCCCTGCAAGGCTGATCTTTCCATTCTCGACATGGGTTATGTTTCCATGCACATAGACTGCACCAGGTGCGGCAAACAGGAAGCCGATCAATGCGGACACCATGGCCATCAGAAGCCCCATCGGATATGCCCTGAACTCCGACCATGCGCCATACCTTTGGGCGACGAACTTATGTCCAAGCTCATGGATTAGGAAGCTGAACACAACCACGACGACACACACTGCAAACACCTGCATGTAAACGTCCTCTGGATGCCAGAACATCCTTAAACGTAGGATGGTGAATGCAAGGCTCAGTACGAGAACCGCAATCAGAATGTGCCTAAGTTCGATTTTGCTGAACTTGATCTGCCCTCCTTGTTTTTTATAATCAGGGTTCACCTGCCTAAGATTGCCTATATCTCGCATGCAGAGGGGTATGTTTATCATCATTTATAAATATGCATGAATATACCCAGTTATTGAAAATGAGTCAAACTAACATCTCACATGGAAAGGCCGGTTTCAAATGGTGCGACGGTTGCGGCAACATTCTACTGGGCAGGCATTGCTCCAGATGCGGCTCCGAGGGAAGGATGTTCGAGGTGAACGCCCCAGGAGACATAAGGCCTGCAATGGAGGATGGTCAAAAGCTAGTGAAAGGTCTGTTTGAATCGAACTTTGGAAGCTTTGAGCCGTTTGAGGGCAGAATGGTGTTCTTCAACAAGATCACAGGGGATGACCGTTCGGATGAGATCGTGATCCATGGGCAGGTGGTTGGTGCATTGAGGTATGACATTCAAAGGAACCTCTATGACCTTGACCTGAGGCAGGCAGGGTCCATATTCTTAAAGGACCATGCGAAGAGGAACGTCCTGCATTTCAAAGGGATGTCCGGACATCTGAAGGGGAAGACAGGCTCATCGGAGAACATCGTCGGGGTCGTCGGGGAGTTCGATCAAGGCGACCCATTGATCTTGATAAAAGGCTCCAAGGTAGGGCCTGGGACTGCATTGGTGCCATTCAACGAGATGGACGTCGCGGAAAGGGCCTTCAAGATAAAGGGATTGGAGTCGTCGGATCCCCTGCCCACGTCCCCTATGTCAGATAGGAATGTTTTCGTGGAATGCAACAGGGACCATTTGAAAGGATTGGAATCCACAGGGGTCAGCGACATAAGGTCGTTCACTAAAGGTAAATCGATGCCGATAACCGTCTCATTCTCAGGTGGAAAGGACTCATTGGCGGCATTTGGATTGGCAAGGAAGGCGGTCAAGGACCCTATTTTGCTTTTCATAGACACAGGTTTGGAGTTTCCAGACACATTGGAATATGTAAGAATGTTCTCAAGGGACAATGGATTGGATTTGAGGGTTGCAGATGCAGGCGATGCCTTTTGGGAGAACGTCGAGTCCTTTGGCCCACCTGCAAAGGACTTTAGATGGTGCTGCAAGGTCTGCAAGCTAGGTCCGATAACCGAATTGATAGCGAGGGACTTCCCCAAGGGGGTCATAACGATTGAGGGCAACAGGATGTTGGAGTCATACTCTAGGTCGACGATAGGGTTCGTGTCAAAGAACCCATTCGTCCCAAATCAGACCAATTTGAATCCAATAAGAACCTGGAAGTCTGCAGAGGTGTGGGGATACATCTGGATGTCCAAATTAAAGTACAATCCCCTTTATGAGAGGGATTTTGAGAGGATCGGTTGCTATCTTTGCGCATCATGTCTTTCAAGCGAATGGAGGAATGTGGAGTTCATTCATCCGGATCTTTATAATGATTGGGAAGGACATCTTAGGGATGTTGCGGATAGGAATGGGCTATCCAAGGAATATCACGAGGTTGGCCTTTGGCGTTGGAGATCCCTGCCTCCAAAGATGTTGAAGATTGCTGAGGGGTTGAGCTTGAAGTCAAAGAAGGACGGTTCCAAGGACATCATAATAAAGATGGTGAAGGGGGCATCCAAATGCACATCCGGAGGATTCTCAGCGGAATCGGTTGTCTTCGTACCAAGTGGACGGGACTTCTCCTACGTTGCGGATTCGCTCAGGACGATAGGGGATGTGAGGTACTCCGAGGACTTCGACATAGTATATCTAAAGACCAAAAATGGCACGTCAAAGGTATTTGGTGGCGGGCAGATATCCGTGGTTGCAGGCTCCGAGAGTGATGCAAGGACATTGATGGAGAGGTCCATCAAGGCATACATCAGGGCGGAGATGTGCTCCGAATGTGGAATTTGCGCCAAGGGCTGCAACAGGAGGGCAATAACCATCAAGGGAGGGCTACGTGTGGATCCCTCCCGTTGCAACGGATGCGGACGTTGCGAGAGGTCATGCATGGTGATCCACTATTGTGATAAAATGGTTAAAAACCTTTGAATGTCCGTTTGAATGACGTGTTTATTGCATCTATTTTGAACATTCAAAGATTTTTTTGAAAATCAATGCAGATTATTCAGCATCATTTTTCATATCGTTATTCAGTTCATCGAACTTGGCCTTCATGGTAGGATTTCCACGAGTTAGCCTTTTTACCGTAAGGCCATCTGCTTTATCGTTCGCAAGACGAAGGTTGTTCTCAGAGGATAGAAGCGCATCCTTTGTCTTCTGAAGTTGCACTATGGTCTTATCTATGCCTTCTATGGCTTCCCGGAACCTTCTGCTTGCAAGTTCATAGTTCTTGGAGAATTTTTCCCTAAAATCGTCCAAATCTCTTTCAAAATTGGTAACATCAATGTTTTGATTTTGAATCAATGCAAGCTCTGTCCTGTATGATGCGGACTTCAATGCACTGTCCCTTAACAATGTGATTATTGATATGAAGCTCTGTGGGCGGACAACGTACATTTTTTCAAAGCGGTATGATACGTCTGCAATACCTGAGTTATAGAAGTCGTTATCCATCTCAAGCAGGGATACGAGTACGGCATATTCACATTTCTTTGCAATCCGATCCTTGTTCAATTTATCAAGGAAATCCTCGTTTTTCTTTTTTGTGGAGGTATCATCAGACTCATTTTTCATGTCAAACATTATCGAGATGATCTCATTCTTGTTAGCATCATGTTCTCGATAGATGTAGTCTCCTTTGCTACCTTCCCTTGCATCACTATCCTTTTCAAAGTATGCATTTTTGAATGCAGTCGCTCGCATCCTGTTGAACTCGCTTTGGCAGTGTTGTTCAAGGGATTCTCCAATCATCTTTGTCGATTGTTTTGCCTTATAGTCTTTATAATAGGCTATTTGAGCATCTTTTTCTTTCAATTGTATGCCGTATTTCTCTTCTAGGGACTTTTCAGAAAGTTGTTTTTCCGTCTCTTTTGATTTCAATGCAGCCTTTAAAAGCTCACGTTCCTTCTCGATGTTAGCAATTAGATTTTGGGTCTCTAGCTGACTCGATGCCCCCTGCAATTTCATGTCTTTCTTCAATTCAGCTATTACGCCTTCCTTTCTTGTCATTTCAAGCTGTAAGGCGGAATCCTGCTCCTTCAGTCTCTCCTCCAATCGATTGATTTCCTTTTCCAAATCGGATGTGGCCTGATTGATTGCCAGCTTTTCCTCCATTTTAATGGATTCTAGCCTTGCATTCAACTCAGCGTTGCTCTTTTCACGATTTGATATCTCTGCTCTTAAGGCCTTCTCCGATATTTCGACAGCTAGGGCTATGGACTTTTCCTTATCATCCTTCAATATCCTCTCCCTTTCAGCAATATCCTTTTTGAATTCACTGTCACGGACCTGCTTAATGATGTTCGCCATCCCTGATTCGTCCACCTTGAAGGCTTCTCCACATTTTGGGCATTTGATTTCGTTCATTTTATATATCTCCGTTCAAACCCAAATAGGTATATGCATTGTTATTTAAATTAATTATGGATTTTATAATCTATAATCTAATATCTATATTCAAGAACTCAATATATTGTGCGTGAGCAAGCTTTGGGACGTACTAGGCAGAAAATACGCCATAGAGGTCTTAATCCACATATATAAGCATCCAGGGGAGATGCAAAAGACAATAATTGAATATGTCAACTTTGGAAGGTCCTCTAGATTGGAGAGGATAGAGGATCTTAAAAACGCGGGACTCATCAACGAATCCTCATCAGGGGGAAATTGGACTGCTATCACATATCATGTAACCAAGGAAGGTGAACGAGTAGCCAAGGGTCTGTGCTCAATTGAAGACCAAGAATGATATGTAAAAACTTGAAATTGGTTGACAATAGGCAATTACGTCTACATACTTGGATTTGGTTAGCTTATGGGGTAAATATATTAACCGGTTCAATTTGAGACTATGCCTTTTGAAATGTTATTTGTTTCCTATTATTTCTATTTTCATTTCAACACAGGAGGTCTCAAGGGACTAACCGAGGGGAGGACAGGAGGGGAATCATTCAAAAAAGCTACTTTTGTACAGTTATGCTGCAAAAGACATGGGCCACTTTAAGAAAGGAAACTATTTAACCTCTGATAATTGTACCCTCGGTAATGGACTACACGTTGCTCATAGCAGCAGTTGTGGCATTTGCGCCAACGCTCATACTCATGTTCACAGTATTGAAGAAGTACACCTACCCTGCAGTGCAGAACCCATTCTTCAGCGATCCAAAGCTGTTCGGAATGTTCACCATAGGGCTGGTTGTGGGAACGATATTGATAGCCGTGAATTGGATGCTTGGAGCATTCTTCAATTTGATATTTTGCATACTGTATGCAGCAATCCAATGCCTGGTCGTCGTTGCGATCATGAACCTTAAGAGGTTCCATGGCAAATCCGATACCGTGTTCTATGGATATGGCCTTGGATTGGGCATTGGGTGCACATATGCCCTTGGGTTCATGTATTACTTCACGGCTACGGCCAGCGATGTCATAGAGGAGGTGTTGGATCTGACCAGCTTGGCCTGGTTGGCTATAATCGCGTTGTCGTTCATATTGATGTTCTCTGCGATCGGCACGACCATATCAGAGGGGGTTGCTAGGCTAAGGCCGATGGAGTTCATGATGCAGGCGATATTCTCGAATGTCGTTTTCAGCCTTACGGTCACAGGATCCATGATGTTCAACGAGTCAGTGGCCCTGATGATGCTTGTCGCCGTAGTGGCGCTGGCCGTTGCTGCGGTGTACTTCTATGCGGTCGTGCACAAGGGGCTGTCAAAGGTCGTCAGGGATGTTCTGAAGGCCGAGGGAAAGCCCACCTCAGAGGTCCCAAAGTAATTCATGACAGCCTGTACTTCCCAGGGGATGATTCGTATATGTGCCCAGCCTTGAGCATCCCCTCGATGATTTTCGCTGGGTCCTTACCAATTATCTGTTCAACATCTTTTGATGTGAATGTTCCATGAATGATGGAAAGCCCATTAGATAGGACCTCCATCCTCCCCTCCATTCCCTTTGCATGCTCGTACTTGAACGTGAGGGATGATATGGGGTCCAACTTGGATAGGTCGGCCTTATTATCCTTCGTAGGTGTAAATCCACTGTTCCTGTTCAAAACCGACCTTGCAATGCCTTGGTCCTTATGTTGAAAGAGGATCTCCATGTCCTTGTGCACATCATCGTTGTTGCAGTAGGGACACTTTGATGCCTTGGTGTTCATTTCGATGATCCTTGGCCGTTTACATGCATTGCATTTGATTATTCCGTACATTTCCGGTACCTTGTGAACACCAGGGCGGACACGCAGCATCCATAATGCCCCTCAGGGACGTCAAGCTCCTCAATTTGAAACCTGATGGGCCCATGACTAAGATCCCTTATTCTGAATATCTCCTCTATCTTCTCCCCTAGCCTTGCCTCTAGAAAGTCCTTTGACCCATGATGGTGGTCCTCAGCGACGTATCCTCCGAAGCCGTCGGATCGGAATGCGAAGCCTATCCCTGCGGATATCCTCTCGCCGCCGCTCCCTCTAGATTGGGACAGCACGCAGTGGGTCACTGCCCCCATGGGCAGTGTGGACCCCTGAACCTCAACGATCCCGTCTGGAAGCACTGACGACACTGCGACAAGGTTCTGTTCGCAGACTCCTGCGTCCATAAGTGCCAGATCGAACGCATTTAGGCTGGAGACCTGGCTTATGCCCTTCCCCGATGTGACGAAGAACTCACATGGCTTCAACTGAATGTCATCACCCGTACAATCCCCTTGTGGACAGGTCGTCGCCGTTCTTCGCCCTTGCGTTCTTGATGTTCTCCGCCTCGCCATAGAGCTTGTTGAAATCAAGTGGGATGGAGAGGATGTCAGCAATGATGGATCCAGCCTCGGCGGCTGCGATCGGGTCAGGGGCGGAATCGTTGGCAGGATAGGCGATGTCCATGATCTGCATCCCTCTTTTCCTCCCTTCACGGATCAAAAGCCCGGGGAACCCCTTTATTATGCCGTCCCCAATAATGGCCAGCCCATGCTTCTTTGCTATTTGAGGGCTTACTGGGAGGTTGCCGCAGCATACCTTGAGCTTCACGTTGCTCTTTGGGACGCCATTGACGGATATCACCCGGCTGACACCGAGCTTCTGCAGTGCCTCTGCGATGGCAGCGGCGGTCAATCGGCAGTTGTTATAGTCGATGGGTGCAGCAGAGATCAAGGCGGCCACCCTGAAGTCCCGATCAGGGCTGTCATGGGTTTCCATGAATATCCTTATCGGGGGGTATGGCACGCCCTTGTCGATTATGGTGCATATTGGGATCTCTGGGGAGTCTATTCCTGTCACCGTGGTCGTGTTCAAGGTCCTGGATATGTACTCTGAAAGAATCAGCCCTACGTTCCCAACGCTTGGAACGCCCACTATTGCAACCGAACCAGGGTGTATTTCACGATTGTATTCGGTGATCTCTGCCGCATCCATACGTCGTCATATGTGATAAACCTATTAAATAATGTCCCCTTATTGCATTTATGGCTGAAAATGGAATAGAATCCGCAAGGACACCTGCAGGAATACCGGTTGTCACGGTTCCGAAGAAAGGAGGGATGACCTCTGGGTACATGGTCGGGGTCCATACGGGATCCAGGGACGAGTCCACGGACGTCCTAGGCATATCCCATCTCTTGGAGCATGTGGTGTTCAGAAGGACGAAGACCAAGGACTCATACCAGATGGCAAAGGAGATCGAGGGCGCTGGAGGTGAGTTGAACGCATTCACTGGAAGGGAGATGACCGCATATTATGGCATAACCCTTTCAGAGACAAAGGATGTGGCCAAGGGGATGGTGTACGACATAGTGGCAAACCCCCTGCTGGACGAGGAGGATGTGGAACTTGAGAAGAAGATCGTCCTCCAGGAGCTGAGCATGATTGAGAACGAGCCCGAATCGCACATACATGACCTATATTCGGAGTTCCTCTGGAGGGGGCATAAGCTATCCCAGGATGAAGGAGGTAAGGTGGACATAGTCAAGGGCCTTGGGTCGGAGGAGTTGAAGGAGTACTACAACGATCGCTATGGCCCTCCGAACATGTCTGTGTTCGCAGTTGGGGATGTGGATTTGGACGATGTGGTCGAATGGGCCACGAACAGCTTTGACGACATCCCAAGCAAGGGTAAGGTCATAAGGGAGCCTCCGAAGGCCCCCACATCGGGATATAGGTTCAAGGAGAACAAATCCGAGCATTGCCATATCGCGTTGGGCTTCCCAGGCCTGCATCCTGACGATGCATTGAGCCCTGCGGCATCGGTCCTTTCGGCGGTGCTAGGGTATGGGTCCAGCTCCAGGCTGTTCCAGAAGGTCAGGGAGGAGAAGGCGCTGGTCTATTCCATATACATGTCCAATGAAAGGCATTCCGACACCTCAGAGCTGTCAACCTACATGTCATCCACGTCGTCGAATGTGCTGGAGTCGCTGAAGGTCACTGCAAACGTGATAAGGGGCTTCAAGGCGGAGGGGCTTGTGAAGGGGGAGATGGATCGCACAAAGAGGATGCTGAAGGGGACGGTGGTCCGTTCAGGGGAATCCTCTGCAAGGACATTGTATTCCACTGGCGTGGAGTACATGCTCACAGGAAAGGCCCGTACCATGGAGGAGAGGATATCGAACATGGAAAGGGTGACGGAGGAGGATGTGGTGAGGGCAGGGGAGGCGCTGCTAAGGCATGACAGGTTGAACCTGGTGATCCTGGGAAGTGGAAGCCGCAAGATCAAGAATCTAGATATCGAGTCCCTTGACCTGTGAGCTCGGACAGGATGTGAAGGACCGCGTTGGTGGCGGGTACGATCGCATCATGGACCTTAGGTGTCATCGACTCCCCTAGGG
>JGI996J12353_1000334_pt1 | contig 12247 bp, 17 predicted proteins | sample IntmicLarv5ML5BL_FD_12353 | JGI IMG/M metagenome (IMG submission 12353) | reverse complement strand
CACAAGGGGAGGAGCCATCGGGCATGTGTCGCCTGAGGCATATGAGAAGGGGCCAATTGCAGCATTGATCGATGGGGACATAATAGACATTGACATTCCGAAAAGGGCCTTGAACGTCAGATTGACGGATTCAGAGATAGAGGATAGGATATCAAAGGTTCAGATTGTTGATCGCCCTGTCACAGGTGCACAGGCAAAATACAGGAAATTGGTCTCAAATGGGGCCAATGGGGCCTATATGGAATGAATGCCCGCTCGTTGGATTGAAGGTAAGGGCATTCTTTGATTCGACCACGTCTCAACAGAGCGCATCATATCGATGGATATGGGAATTCACCAAACATCGCGGTTGGTATTGTTCAGCAAATCGTCATCAAACCAGAAATGAGAACATTGTGAACGGATTACCTCTAGAACATGCTAAGGTATTATGCGATGAATCACTTTGATAGGCTCTCTTGAAGCTCTATGGACTCCTTCATCAATATCCTGCATATCTCCTCAGCATAGTCGGGGTTCATGCCATTCTTTGATGCATAGTCCCTAAACCTATTGATCACGATCTCCTCAACGACCTGGTTTCGGACCCTCTCTCCGTTCTCTATCTTGAAAATCCCGACCTCCTTGGCAAGCTCCAGCCTTCTCCTCAGTAGATTGAGGATTGCCATGTCGGTATCCTCTATGTTCTTCCTTAGCATATCCAAACTCATTTTAAACCCCCAATCGATTGAAGCGATGGCCATCCATCGCTCAAATGAACCATATGGACTTTATATCCTTTATATTTACTGCCCCCTTTCCATTCATGCCATCCGTCCATTATAATTAGCATATTTGAATGATAATTAAATACGATAGATGTCATTCGGGATTATGGCATCTAATCCGCTTAGGCTTCTAAAAATCACGAGACTCCCCCTATTGGTTGTCTCAATAGCACTTTTGGCGATTGGGGTATATGCATTGCAGTCCGATCTCTTTGGTGATGACCTGTTTGCATATCTTGCATTGGCCCTTGGAGGATTCTACCTCGTAATGAGCCTTATATTCATGCCATTCGTGATAAGGAAGATAGAGAATATGCAAATGCAAAGGCTTCAACGGGAACAGCAATGATCCTTTTGGGAGTTTCATCGATCGTCTTTCAATTGGACTATTTGTAAAATCATGGATATACAACGTGAATCAATAGTCCAATTGGCTTCAATTCCCCCTTTGGATCTGATCTGCGATTATCAATGCCACCATGGACTCGACGACTATCGCGGCCCTTGGGACTATGCAAGGGTCATGTCTGCCCCTTACTGACACAACATCGTCCTTTATCTCCCTGAGGTTCACGGTCCTCTGCTCCCTCTCGATCGAGGGTGTCGGCTTGAACGCCGCAGAGAATGAGAGGGTCGATCCATCGCTCATGCCCCCTAGGACGCCTCCCATGTTGTTCGTAAGCGTCTTTATCGCTCCGTTGTCGAAGTAAAACTGATCGTTGCTCTCGGATCCCCTTACCCTAGATAGGGCGAACCCCTTTCCAAACTCCACTCCCTTGCAACCAGGTATGCTGAACACACCTCTTGCGATCTCGGAGTCCAATGCCTCGAACCAGATTCCGCCAAAGCCGATAGGCAAGTTCTTGACAAGGCATGTGACGACCCCTCCGACGCTGTCCCCATCCTTGGATGCTGACAGTATCTCCTCGATCATCCTTTCATTTAGAACATCGTCGCATGAGCGCGTGGGATGAGACTTGGACAGCATGGACTCTTCGAAGGATCGCTCCTTGGGATCCATCACATTCCCTATGGACCTCACATAGGATGATATCTCGATGCCATATCCTTCCAGGAATTGCCTTGCGATGGAACCTGCGACCACTATTGCGACCGTGAGCCTCCCTGAGAACTGGTTCCCTCCCCTTATCTCATGGTTCTTGAACTTCATTAGAGCGGGAAGGTCCGCATGACCTGGACGGGGGGTATCGTTGAATGCAACATACTTCGAACTGTCGGTGTTCTTGTTCTTGATATCGAATTGGATCCTCCCTGAGACTGCGTTTCCCCTTACCCCTTCAAGGAACTCCACCTCGTCGTCCTCCTTCCTTGAGGTGCCTATGCCTTTGGATGGCCTCCTCAACGCCAAATCGCTCCGAATCCTCTCGAAATCAAGGATCATTCCATCTGGGATGCCTTCCAGGAATCCCCCTATGGATGGCCCATGGCTCTCACCGTACAATGTGAACTTTACCTTCTCCCCGATTGAATACATCAGATCACCTTCATTCCCAACTGCCTCATATGGTCCACGAAGTTTGGATACGACACCGCACAGCACTCCACATCGTCCATGGTCACAGGGGAGTCGCATACCAACGACGCTACAGCCGCCGCCATCATGATCCTGTGGTCGCCCTTGTTCTCCACAATGCCCCCTGTGAGCACATCCCTCCCCTTTATAATGCAACCGTCATCCGTTCCGACGGCATCCGCCCCAATCGCGCTCAACATGGCGACTGTGGTCTCTATTCTATCGCTCTCCTTGAACCTGAGCTGCGGGGCCCCATGCAACACGGTCTCACCCTCTGCGGTGCTGAACAGGACCGCCAGGATCGGGAATAGGTCAGGGACGTCTCCGATGTCGACATTCAAACCCTTCAGTTTAGACTTTTTTACAGTCACCACATCCCCAATGACCACATCTGCTCCAGCCTCTGTGAGGATGTCTATTATCCTCTTGTCCCCTTGGGCATTGCCTAGGTTCAACCCATCTACCGTCACCTCCCCTCCCAAGGCCCCTGCAACCAGGCAGAATGCCGCAGAGGAGAAGTCCGAAGGGACGCTGTATGCCCTTGGTTTGTATCCTGTCCCTGATTTAACGTGGATTCCACTGTCCTTCCTTTCAACAATTGCACCGAACTCCCTCATCATCTCGACAGTCACATCCAAATATGGCTCGGACAAGGTTTTCCCCCGAATGTCTATCTCGGTGTCTTCAGGCAACATGGGCGCAACCATCATCAGGGAGGTTATGAACTGGGAGCTCACGCTTCCATCTATGCATACCTTTCCACCTTTGTTAGGCCCTTCTATCGTCACAGGTGGAAGGCCCTCATTCGATTCGCATTTGACGCCCATCGATTCCAATGCAGAGATCAATGGGCCCATAGGCCTCCTGTTCAATGAATCGTCTCCCATGATCCTCACAGGGCGATCGAACATCGATGCCATCCCTGCGACGATCCTCATCGTTGTGCCGGAGTTCGCAGCATATATGACATCCTTTGGAGCCTTGAGTCCTCCCCCATCCACCAGGATGACCTCGTTTTCTAATGATGTCCCTGCACCCATGCTCCTGCATGCGTTCAAGGTGGCCTCCGTATCATCTGAAAGAAGATGGTTGCGGATCTCACTCCTACCGTTGGCCATGGCTGCGAGCAGGAACGCCCTATGGGTATAGCTTTTTGATGCTGGTGGGATGACCCTTCCTTTGAGGCTCCCGCCTGAGAATGAGAGCCTCATTGCACATCCTCCATGTCCCTGACCGTTGTCAGGATGCAACCTTTCAGGTCATTCTCCCTCATGAACCCCTCTGCCTCCCCCACTTTGAACATCATTGCCACCGCAGGGCCTGTTCCACTGATCCCTGCGCAAAGCGCACCGGATTCCATTGCCATGTCTGCGAGGGAGCTATCAAGGTTCATTATCCTCGATATCAGGGAGCCGTTCAATGTCATCGCCCTATGGATGTCCGAATCCGCAATATTCGCAATCCTCATGGATTCCTCTGAGTATGCTTGGAAATCCTTCAACGATAGCCCTTTTTTTTGAATCTTATGTTCTGGGATGTGAATCAACACGTCCGCAGGGCCCATATGCCTTCTGAAGAGTATCCTGCAGTCCGCGTTGCTGGTCTTAACGAACCCTCCGAACCAGCATCCGCATGCATCGTCGTACGCCCCTGTGACGGTGACGTTCGCCATCCTTGCACACTTCACCCCCAACCTTATCATATCCACATCCTCCAGTTCCTGGTCGAAGTGGTCCAAGACGGCGGATATTATTGCATTGCATGCGGAGCTTGAGCTCTTCAACCCTCTGGATATGGGAATCTCGGAATCCATGTCCAAGGACCACGACCCAGGCTCCTCCACTCCTATCTTGGAGCATGCCTCTGAGACGCATATCCTTGCCATGGCATCGTTTTCCAAAGGATCGTTGGATATCCTGACTGCCCTGCCATCGCCATAGTCATTGAACCTTGCCATGGTCCTCAGGTTCACGCCTATTGTCGCCCCGATTCCGCAGGGCAATGCGTTGATCACGGTTATTGCCCCATGCGATATGCCTGTTCCAGCCAATCTCACACCCTCATCACGTTAAAGTCCACTTCCTTCCCTGTCCAGAGCCTGAATGACTCCATGCCCTGTCCGGTCAACATGTCCTCGCCAAGGGCGATCGGTGCGCCCACGTCCTTAGCCCTGCCTATCAAAGGGGTCTGAGTCCCATAGACCATGTCGAAGATGGCCTGGGTCCCATCCAGCATGCTGAGGTCCATTGGATATCCATCATCGCCATTCCATCCTATTGGGGTGCAGTTCACGATCAGGTCAAATCCATCAGGTGAGATGGTTCCGATCCTGGTCTCGCATCCAATGTCCCTTGAGAACCTGTCCAACCCCTCCCTGTTCCTTCCGACCACGGTCATCCTACTTTGGCTCAATGCCTTGGCGCATGCCCTGGCGGCACCGCCACAACCCATGATGAGCACATCCATCCCCTTGGAATCGATGTTCCCTCTCTCCAATGCCACCCGGATCCCCTTGACATCGGTGTTGTATCCCTTAAGCGTGCCACCATCGTTGACGATTGTGTTTATGCAGCCCACGTCCTCTGCCAACTGGTCCAACGAATCCATCATCCCCAAGGCGTCCTCCTTGAACGGCATGGTTATGTTCAACCCTCGGATATCGTACTCACGAATGGCCTCATCCATGCATTGAAGCCCATTCACCTCGAACTTGCAATAATATCCCTTGATGCCACATGCATCGAACGCCCTATCGTGCATAATCTTGGATCGAGACCTCCCTATTGACCTTCCAACAAGGCCGGTCACCATGCAATCGTCTTTGAAACGGTCCATCTCATCCAAGGACAGCTGCCCAGGGGCGGTCTGTTCCGACACATATGCGAACGTGAACTCGTTTCCAAGCATCCTGCCTCTTATACGTGTTATCGTCCCTGCCTCCCCCATGCCAAGGAGGACGTGCCTTCTTGGGGTGCGTGACGCCCTGTGGATGTTGTGCAGGTCTAAGAACGAGCTTACGTTGAACGCGCCTTTTGCGACATCCGCTTTTGAGTCTCGAAGCATGTCCTTTATGAGATCGAACGAGGGGGTGGAGCCATAGTCATGGTATGACGAGACGACCTCCAAGCTCGTGCATGGGACCTCCCCTTCGCCCACGTCTATCATGCCATTGAACCCCTCTGGGAGGAATCCAGGGTCATAGCCATCCCTGAAAGTTATCAGCATGTCCTTGGATGATCTTGGAGCAGATTCGAACAGGTCCGTCCTCACCTCCACCATATCCGCCTTATCCACATGTTGCATGTCCTCCTCGGACATCAACGAGGCGCAGATTCTGGTCATATCTCCTTGATCGTCTCCTCAATCTTCATCCCGAAGTGCCTTCCACCGGATTCCAGCCTCGCAAGGACCTTGTCCCCTGCCTTTAAGGATGAGACAGATATCGACCCGTTTAAGCCCACCATCCTTACAGTCTCGGCATTCTGAAGGATCGTGGTGTACCTGTCCTTGCCATCCGTGGCCTCCAACAGCAGGAACGGCCTTTGCTCTATCTTGCACCTTCCAACCGCGGACAGCCTGGTGTTGCCCTGAGAGTCCACAAGGACCACCTGATCCCCAGACTTAAGCTCGCCAAGGTACTTCGTGCGCCCACCTGGACCGTGCACATACGCATGCACAGCGCCAGCGTTGACCCTGAACGGCCTTGCGGCCACGTATCCATTGTCCTCGCTCTCGGATTGCACCAGGAACATGCATGAGGCCTGGGAGCCGATCAACATCCCCTCACCGGGTTTCATCATCGAGACCGTGTCTATGCATACCCTGTCCCCCATCTCCACGTTTTTCAATGACAGGACCTCCAGCTCTACGAGATCCAGCCTCTCGGAGCTTTGGACAAGGGATGTGAACGCCCTTACCTTGTTTCCATCATCCACGTCTATGACTATGCCGTCCACCCCCTTCTCCAGGGTCTGAAGGTACAGCTTGGCGTCATCTGGGCTTGATGCACATGCCAACACCTTGGTGTTGGTGCCCTTGAACCTGGCGATCAGGTTCTCCAATGGGATCACCGCCCAATCCTTGGTGCTCAATATCACACCGTTCGACTTTCCAGCCAATGACATTGCGTGATCCTGGTCCTTCGGGCTTTTCAACTCTATGAGCTCCAATCCGCCTGTAACCTTCCCATTATCATTGATGAGCATCTCAAAGCTGCCTAACGTTGAAAGGTCCGAATCCTCCTTCCTGAGCATCACCTTGGTGATCCCGGACTCCAATGCGCTCAACAGCATCTCCTTCCTCTTGCCCTTGTCATCTGAGACATCCGCCCTTACGATTATTTCCTTGGACAAAACCATCACCCTATCAACTTATAGGCTTCCTCTACGGTTGCCCCATGAAGGACTATCTCCGAGATCGCCCTCGTCATATTCTCCACATCCCTGTGTTGGAACACATTCCTTCCTATGGACACGCCCTTGCCACCTGCCTGCAAGGAGTCGTAGACCATGTTCAAAAGGTCCAGGTCGGAATCCATCTTAGGGCCTCCGGCGATGACCACGGGGGCAAGGGTGCCCCTTACAACGTCCCTGAAGGAATCAATATCGCCAGTGTAGCTGCATTTGACGATGTCAGCACCCAGCTCGGTTGCAACCCTTGCCGCATGTGCCACTGCGCCTGGATCGTATGAATCCCTTATGTTTGGCCCTCTTGGATATGCCATCACGATCAATGGCATCCCCCATTCGGAACACTCCTTTGATATCTCCCCGATGTCATGGAGCATGTCGGATTCCGTCTCAGCCCCCACGTTGATGTGGACCGACACTGCATCTGCACCCACTGTTATAGCTTCCTTCACCGTGGCGACCAGCACCTTGCCTCTGGATGTCACACCGATGTCGGTGGAAGCGGAGAGATGCAGGATAAGCCCCACATCCTTTCCTGAGGTCCTGTGGCTGTATCTGATCAGTCCCTTGTGCATGAGAACGGCCGTCGCACCTCCGTTCGCAACATCATCGACGGTCCTCTTCATGTCTATGAGGCCATTGACCGGGCCTATGGAGATGCCGTGATCCATCGGCACTATGACGCTATTGCCAGTACGTCTGTCAACAATCCTCTCCAGCCTTATGCTTTTCCCATGCATTATCTCTTTCCTCCCAGATTTAGGGTGTTCTGATTCCTCATATAGGCGAAAGATATATATTTTATTGCTAGTTTAACCGCTTCATTGGGCTGGTAGATCAGCTGGAAGATCGCTTGCTTTGCAAGCAAGAAGTCGCGAGTTCAAATCTCGCCCAGTCCACCTTTCCCCCCTGGCTATCGTCTTTTCTGCTGTGGATGTCGGGCTTTTTGGAGTCCGAGAACCTTTCCTTCTGATTCTCGAAGTAGGCATCGTAGACCTCCATCCCCTCCTGAACATCGTCAAACTCCAAACCGAGGTAACGAAGTGTCGTCTTGGTGTCGGAGTGACCTAGCACCAGGGATATCTTGACAAGCTCAACGCCTGCACGATACCACATCCTAGCCCCTGTCCTCCTCAACGTATGGTTGGAGATTGACCTCTCTATGCCTGCCCTCTTGGCAACTCGCTTAACGATGTTGTCTGTCGCAGTCTCCTTATAAAAGTCGACCTTTGGTCGCCCCCTATACTTCCTATATATGAGCAGTTGCGCAGGTACGTTATCTATTCCCCTGCACTGCTCGATGCGGAGGCTCGCCAAGTCCTGCAACACCCTTGCGGTGTCGCTGGCGAAAGGCACAATCCTCCACTTATCCCCCTTTCCAAGCACGTTCAAGTGCCGTTTCTGCACATCCTCCACACGCAGGTTCAACATGTCGTACCTACGAAGCAGAAGACGCAGTTCAGCGTGAATAACCCACTTCTCGATCGGACTCTCACAGGCGTTGTACATGGCTATAGCCTCCTCGTCCGTGAGCCAATCGACATGGATTCTCTTGTTCCCCCTCTTCGGAGAGGGGTACTCGTCAACGATGTCATTCTTGTAGAATTTCAAAAATCGGAAAAATAAAGAATGCCTGTTGTAGTTGTACTTCGGGCTGTCAGTCCAATGGTCGGTGAGCAACGCCCTGATTTCCTCATGCGAAATCTTCGTTGGCGTGCTTTTGTAACCGTTGTCCCTCAGCCACTTCAAGTCCCGAAACAGCATATCCGCATAGGCTAACAAAGTAGGAGCCTTGCAGTCGGATAACTTTGGGTTGCCAGTGAAACCAGCAATCTTATCTTTGATGTACCGTTCGGGAGTGGTCATAATTTAGCTATCCTCCAAATCGGACAGGTAATCGTTAAGCGCACGCTCCATCCTCTCCTGTGACATATCTGCTAGATAATCATCGTTAAAGATGTCGGCAACAGATGGATTTCCGTCCGATGGGGTCTTGCCCATGTCGCCAGGCATCACGAAGACCCCCCGACATCCGACCCCGCATCGACCAGGGGTGCGGTTTCCGTCCCCTCCTCGAAGGACACGAAGTACCCATTGTGGTAGTCGTACGCCAGCACGCACACCCTCTCACTCAAGGGTGGCGACCCCCTCTATCAGCTCGTACGGCGACCCAAGCCCAGCGGACTCCATGTCCCTCAGGCACTGCCTTATGCCCTCCCTGTCCATCGTGACTGGGAGGCTCTCCCAGTCGCCCAGCTCGGGGTGGTAGTAGACAATCAGGCAGTCGACATAGTCGGACTCGGACACCCTCCTGGGAGCATACACGAGGGCATCACAGCAACCGCATCGAGTACGACCCTCGTCATCACGATACCTCTCAGGATGGGGGCAATTTTCCGACATTCACTCACCCTCGAAAACAAAAGCGGCTATCCCCTCGATGTCCATCATGACGGTGGGTCGGAACACCGCAGGCGCATCGGCATCAGCCGTGAGGTATGCGCCATAGTGGCAGTCGAAGCACGTTCGACCCTCAGAGCCGTTGGTGACGAACCCTGCGCAGGATGTCGCACGGCTCGACCTGACCTTGCCGTTTATGCGATGACACACGGCATCGCACCCATTGCACGGTGCGTAGTCGGGGCTGTCCTCCTCGGTGAACATCACTTTCCCCCCTCATGGTAGCCTATGTTCACGAACACGCCCTCATGGATGCCTCCGACCTTACAAAACCTTATCATCACGCCGATGTTGGAGTCGCACTCCGCCCAGTCCCCATAATGCCCCATGAGGGCGCTCCTCATATCCGTGGAGTTGGAAAACCCCTCCTCCAGGTGGTAGCAGTCGCAGACATCCCAAACCTTGATGGCTTCGATGCCCTCGACACGGTACAGCGAGAAACCGCAGGCGAACACATCGCCCACTTTGCCGAAGAACCTCTTCCTGAACGTCGATGTCTTCAGACCCTGTTGCATGAGGCAGTGATACCTGGAGTCGAACTCCAACCTTATCAGGTCGAATCTCTCAGCCATGAGGTCACGCCCCGAAGAAGGGGTCACGCTTGGCCTTGACCTTCCTTGCATCCACCTCGACATTAGCGAAGTTGGAGATTCCATCGAACGCCCTGTCAATTTGCCTTTGGATGGCTTGGAGGGCGTAGTACTCGGCATCGTCACGCTCCCCGACCCTCATGGATCGAAGGGAGCTTTCGACACACTCGTTGAGCCTGCAAAGGCTCTGCTTGAACTCCTCCACCCTGACTATCGCAACGTGCGACAGCTTCACGACCTCACTGACCATCGGGGTCACCGCCCTTGTTGCAAATCCTAACCACAACGTGGCTACCGTCCCTGCTGGCGATTGTGACCGCACCGCCCTCGTTCCATACGCCAGACACGTCCTTGACCCTAAAGAAGCCGACCTTCTCCATCACGATCTTTGGCTTCCCTAGCTCGATTTCCACATCTATGAACGCCCCATCCTCAGAACAGGAATACCTATAGTTCCTGGAATCGGGAATCATCCTCCCATAAGTGCCCTTCCTGAACGCCGACTCCAATACCTCGTACGTCATGGAAGTGATTGTAGGCATGGCGCACTTACAGGTCATCGTTGCCACCAGCCGTCAAAAGTGCGGTCACGAACTCGCCGTACTTCTTGCCGAAGCCGTGCCTGAGCCTGAAGTCAATCCCGCTGGACGTGACCTCCGCAACGTAGAACGGACGTGTTATCTCGACGCTGGCCGAGACGATGGGCCTCCCTGCGAGCGACTCGCCGCGCAGGAACGACCCTATCTCGTTGACCAGTTCCCTCATGTCCGCATAGGTTCCGCTGAACGTCAAGTCGCCGTTCTCGGTGATGTTCATCTGCATCGTGCCGTTCTTCAAATCCTCAACTTCAATCTTCATCAAGATTTCCTTTGTCATTTTTTCACTCTCTCTTTTTTTATTCCGTCCGTGGGATTGATTTCTTTTGAGTTTGGGACTTCTTGAACCGCACCCACGGACGAAAGAACACGGTTTTAATTTGTGCAATATTTCCGTATTCTCAAGGTATCAATAACGTAAAAGATATTTATATTTATTTACGTAAATGATAAAAAAGAAAGAACTTTTTAAATTGAATGTAGATTATCGAATATGGAAAAAAAATCAATCTTTCAAAGTCATATCGAAGATATTTTGAAGATTGTAGATGAAAATCCTAACTGTAATAAAGAATTTGTATATTCTAAATTAGAAGGCTCTAGAAACACAAGAGTAGATAGATTGAATAGATTAATTGATAATGAATTGATTTCCGAAACAAAGCATTATGGAGTACATAATATCAAAACGTTAATCCTTACAGAGAAGGGAGAAAAAGCACTTAAAGCAATTAAAATTATCAATGGAGAAACAATAGAAGAAGAAAATCACCCGACACCTTCAACGATTCCTGCGGATTTAGGGCAAGCCTTAAGGCCTAAATGACCGTTGGAGGTCGTGCGATGGGTTCTGTTGATTTCACTCTCTTTTCCCATCGCACTTTTACAACGATCGTTTTTACACCGTCTAGGCTGTTTTTCCCCTAAAACCCCTTAAAATGGCTAAAAAATGGCATTTTAAGGGGTTTTATGGGGTTTTTCGGCTGTTTTGATTCAAGTTGTCGTAGAACCCCGACACTATGATTTCAAGCTCGTCGGCATCCATCTGCGACAGCTTCGTCCTGTCGGGGTCGATTCTCATGCGTGTGTAGCCTGCAATCATGTTCATGACGTGGTTCAGACCGCCCCTTTGGGCGGTGTTGTAGCCGTCCACGTAGGTGTATTTGGGAGGGTCGGGAGGTGGCAGTATGCTTTCAAGATATAATTTCCGACTCCACAGCCTCCTACCCTCCTCCGAGTAGTACCAGAACGCCCCCTGCTCGGCTTCGAGCAGCCTCATCCTCCTTATGGTTGTTTTTAACTCATTGTAGTAGCAATCAAGTCGATTGGTAGGCTCGGTGTCGCAACCAGAAACCTCCTCCATGAACGCCTTGGACACGATGTCCCTTATTCCGTAGAACTTCTGCCATGCTAGGGTGTACAGTGCGGTCTTGTTGCTGGGGTCGACGGACTTTCCGATGTATTTCGTGAGGTAGTACGTCAAGGTTCCCGAATCCCCCATCCTGCCGTCAACAACTCCCTGTATGTCCACGTTCTCGCTCCCATCGGACACCCGATACCAAGCATCATGAAGCTGGGCGTACAGCTTGTGCGACTCCACTATCCACTTGTCGCCCTTCTCGCCATGCCAGTACGCCACCCTGACAGGCTCATTGAGGATTACCAGCAGGTGCGGTGCTGGATACCCGTTTTTCGTCCCCTCCTTCACGCACAACGACACGTATCCCTGCTTCCCGAATATGTTGCTCATGTTCGCCTTCCACTCGTTCACATCGCTGGAGACCCTCCCCCATGCCTCCTCCTGGGTGTAGAGCTTCGTGTCGTAGGTCAACGTGATGAAGAGAACCCTAGTCCTCCGAGCCATGCCGTAGGCTGGCTTCCCTGTGGCTGG
>JGI996J12353_1000332_pt1 | contig 12314 bp, 13 predicted proteins | sample IntmicLarv5ML5BL_FD_12353 | JGI IMG/M metagenome (IMG submission 12353) | reverse complement strand
CTTTGAATATTAAATGTAAATGATTATATTTCGCGCATATACGCGCGCGCAGTTTAAATGAATTTAAAAGGTGAGTCTCTCTCTCTCTCTCTCTAATAAAATACACTTAACATCCAAACTTTGAATGTTAAATTTATCAGAAATATCAATATTTGTTGAGAAAAAATTCATTTATTTTCTTGTTTGCTATTTTGTTTACTTGTTTGCTAGTCTACTCGTTTACTTGCCCACTTATTTACTTATTCAGCCAACTCGCTACGAAAAATCAAAAAGTATGCCATGAAAATCATTTTTTTTCGTATGTTTGCGGAATGAAAAAAATTATGTCCGGTATTATTTGTCTTTGCTTTTTGATGTTTTTTCAAACAACAAACGCACAAATTTTTCGAACAGCAATTCTCTCTGAACGGATTAAAACCCTTCGTGTTTTATCGATTGAGAATTGGCAAGCTCCGCCCATTATTGAATTGAACAGCAACAATCAAATCGAAATTAATTTCGATATGCTAGGTGCTTCTCCCGAATCTTACACCTACACAATTACACATTGTGATGCAGATTGGAGTCCGTCACAATTGATGCAATCGGAATATATGCAAGGCTTTCAAAACAACTATATTCAGGATTATGCCAATTCATTTAACACCAAAATGGATTATGTGAATTACAGGCTTTTTCTTCCCAATGAAAACATTTCGTTTTTGGCTTCAGGAAATTATGTCGTGCAAGTTTTTTCGGATAAAGACCAAACAACTCCGGTTTTAAATGCGTGTTTTTCAATCGTAGAAAATGAAGCATCCATTCAAATGCAAATTTCTTCGACAACAGATAAAGGTGTGAACAGTAAATATCAAGCAGTAAGTTTTGATGTAAATTACGGGAATGAAATAAAAACCCCGGTACAAGATTTGAAAGTTTATGTTTTACAAAACAATCGCCATGACAATATGGCGGCTTTGGTCAAACCATTAAATATTCAGAACAGAAAAGCATCTTATGCGCATAATCCGGCATTAATATTTGAAGCAGGAAATGAATACCGCAGTTTTGAAATGACAACGACAAGATATAACGGCTTGAATATTGAAGCGATAGAATACCATTCGCCTTATTTTCACTCAATTATAAAACCGGATGCGATTCGGAATTCCTTTTATTCATTCAATGAAGACATAAATGGTCGGATTTTTATTCGAAATAATGATGCCGAAGATTCCGATATTGAAGCGGATTATCAAATTGTTCATTTTTATCTTCCTTGTGAAAAACCATTTCTTGAAAATGTCTATATTTTGAGTGACGCATTCAATAATCTGTTAGATTCGCGTTCTCAAATGGAATATAGCCTTCGAGACGGAGGATATGTAAAATCGGTTCTTCTTAAAGAAGGATACTACAATTACCTTTATTTAACGAGAAGAAATATTTCCTCTCCTGCAACAACCGGCTTGATTGAAGGCGATTTTTATCAAACAGAAAATGAATATCGAGTCATGGTTTACGCCCGAACAATAGGAATGCGATACGATAAACTTATTGGGGTTCAAACTCTTCAATTTAAATAAGTCATGTTACTTTTTTTTGCACCGGAAATAGCAAGCAATTTTCAACTACCCGAATCGGAATCGCAACATTGCATTCGCGTTTTGCGCAAACAGATAGGTGATGAAATCGACATTACAGACGGGAAAGGGCACTTTTTCAAAGCTCAAATTACTGAAGCTCATCCAAAACATTGCAAAGTCGAAATAACAAAGCAAATAGAATCTTTTCCTTTTTGGAAATCTCGCATAGAAATTGCTTTAGCTCCGACAAAAAACATGGATAGAACGGAGTGGTTTGCGGAAAAAGCAACTGAAATCGGCATTGATAAGATTCATTTTCTAAAAACACGTTATTCTGAAAGAAAAGAGATAAAAACCGATAGAATCCAAAAAATTCTTGTTTCGGCAATGAAGCAATCACTCAAAGCGAATCTACCGGAATTGACTGAAATATTTGACTTTAAGAAATTTATAACAGGTAATTTTGAAGGACAAAAATTCATTGCACATTGCGTTTCCGGAGAAAAAACATTACTAAGTCAAGCCTATCAAAAAGGAGAAAATGCGTTGATTTTGATTGGACCGGAAGGCGATTTTAGCGATGAAGAAATTGCACTTGCATTAGAAAACGGATTTCAAGCAATTTCGCTGGGAGAAAGTCGTTTGCGCACCGAAACAGCAGCATTAACCGCCTGTCAAACAATACATATTGTCAATCAATTCAAATGAAGAAAGTCGGAAAGAAAATTCTAATTTGGACAAGAAATATCATCTTATTATTTTTTGCCCTTAGTCTATTCTTTGTCCTTCTGTATAAATATGTTCCCGTTCGGCACACACTTCATATATTCGCCAAAAACATAAGCCTGCGCCTTTCCGGAGAAAAAACACACATAAAGCATCAATGGCTGCCTTTATCTGAAATTTCGAGCAATTTGCCACAAGCCGTTATCGCATCCGAAGATTACTTGTTTTTGATTCACAACGGATTCGATTTTGATAATTCCAGTCTGAATTTACATAAGGGAGCGCGTGCGTTATATTTGGACAATACTACAATTTCACAGCAAACCGCGCGAAATGTTTTCTTATTTCCCGGGAAAAATTATTTCAACACAATATTAGAAACTTATTTTACCATTCTCATCGAATTTGTTTGGGGAAAAGAAAGAATCATGGAAGTTTATCTAAATTCGATAGAAATGGGAAATGCAATTTTCGGAGCTGAAGCGATTGCCATAAACAATTTCAACCGTCCGGCCATTGAATTAGATAAATCAGAATGTGCGTTAATTGCGGCAAGTATAATTAATCCGACAGAACTTGATTCGGCTGAACCGGATATGTATTTATTACGAAGGCAAGCTAAAATAATGGGAATTATGGAAGATGTGATAGTAATAGAATGGAACTATAAATAGTGTTGTGTTAATTGTAAAATGACGTTTTTTGTTTTTTAATGAAATGTATATAAATAAGTTATAACTTATAATTCTTAACTCTTAATTTTTAATTCTTAATTTTCAACAATAGATTATGACAGAGTTTGTCGACTGGGGAATTATCTCATATGCAAAAGCTTACGAGCAACAAAAAGAATTATTTGAAAAAGCAATTCTTGACAAAAAAAACAACATTCCGGTAAAGAATAAGATTATTTTTTGCGAACATCCTCATGTGATTACACTTGGAAAAAATGGTTTATCAGCGAATTTACTTTATTCAGAAAAAAGTTTAGCTGAAAAACAAATCGAATTATATCATGTTGACAGAGGTGGAGATATTACATATCACGGACCCGGTCAATTGGTTGGTTATCCTATATTTGATTTGGATTTTTTTCGTTTGGGATTAAAAGAATACATTTTTCGTTTGGAAGAAGGAATTATCCGAACAATTGCGGCTTATGGATTAACAGGAGAAAGATTAGAAGGCGCAACAGGCGTTTGGCTGAATACGCAAGAGCCTAAAAAAGCCAGAAAAATAGCAGCAATTGGAGTTCGAAGCAGCCGATATATCACAATGCACGGTTTTGCATTAAATGTGAATACGGATTTAAGTTATTTCAAGTTTATCAATCCTTGTGGTTTTGCAGATAAAGGAGTGACTTCTTTGGAAAAAGAATTGGAAAACAAAGTAGATATAGAAAAAATCAAAGAACAGCTACTCAAGCATCTTATTGAACTTTTCTAAAAAAACGACCTTCGCTGGCGCGGATTTGTAATCCGTGCCTTTATTGTTGCTACTAGCGTACACTTGCAATTCGTGCCAAAATAAACTAGGGAGGCAAATTCGCTAAATGAGACAAAATTTGATGACTGTTCTTATTTCTATGATAAAGTACGGATTTTGTGTGTTTTTCTATCTTTTTTTACTGAGAACATCTACACATCAGTGATATTTTTGAAACTAAAGATTGTTCTCCATATTGCAAAAACTAAATTCCCCCATAATTAAAGAACTTCTTTCAAAAACGGGGTAATTTCAATGGGAAAATAAGTGATAACTAGCTGATTATCACACAGGTTAGAATTTAGCGAATTTGCCTAGGGATATTCAGCAAACTAAAGGCACGGATTACAAATCCGCGCCAGCGGTTTTCAAAATGAGATTAAACCGGCTTCATTTAATACCCTGTTTTATAACCGCAGTAAAATCGCTCCAATCTTCAATCCGAAACGCTCGAATATCTCTAACAGACTTTTTAAACCAATCAACTTTCTTTAGCGCTTCTATTGCACAATATAAGTTTGCCATATCGTTTTTTTGTGTTAAATAAACGCTTCCCTGCGTATTATAAAACTCATACTCTCAAAGTATGTTTTTTATTTCAAAATAAGAGTTATTATATGGCTCTCCATAATACTCTTTTAAGTCCGCTATGACCATATCAAAAGCTATTGCATACATAATGATTCTTTTTGCAAATATCGTTATGCGGGCAAAAAATACTTTTCTTCTCCAAAAAAGATTCTTCCCAATTTATCTTTAATGGCAATAACAATACCTTTGAACGGATTTTTTTCTATGTCGATAACTTCGCCCTCTATCCATTCATCCTCTCCCGTTAACTTTGGAGAAACTTTTGCTTTATCTCCTTTCTTCATTTGTCTAATGCTTTTAAGTTTAGCAACAAAATTACATGAAAATCGTTTTATTTCCAAGCTCAGGAATAAAAACTTCGCTGACACGGATTGCAAATCCGCACCAGCGGTGGACGACTTCCGGCATGCCCCACTGCATTTTCTTGAGATTTCCCAATAAAAACCATTGCATTTCTTACAATTTTTATATCTTTGCAACATCAAACAACAAATATGATTCAAATTTCACATATTCACTTTCATCACAACAACGGATAAATCCGGTGAGCTGAGTGTGTGCATCTAAATAAAAAGAAATATACAAGGCTTGCCGAAAGGCAGGCCTTTTTAATTAAGAAATACTATTATTTATGCTTAGAATTGCAGTACAAACAAAAGGGCGTTTACACGAAGAAACAATGAATCTTCTCAATGAAGCAGGTGTAAAATTATCCGCAAGTAAACGAAGTTTACTGATTTCGTCTAAAACATTTCCAGTAGAATTGCTTTTTTTGCGTGATGACGATATTCCTCAAGCAGTTGCAGACGGAGTCGCAGATGTTGGAATCGTTGGAGAAAATGAATACATCGAGAAAAAGCAAAATGCAGAAATCGTCAAAAACCTCGGTTTCAGCAAATGTCGTATTTCATTAGCTATTCCGAAAGCGGCAGATTATCAAAATCTGAATTGGTTTGCCGGAAAAAAAATTGCAACTTCCTACCCCGAAATCCTTTCTGACTTTCTCAAAAAAAATGCAATCAAAGCAGACATTCATGTGATTAGCGGTTCGGTTGAAATCGCTCCGGGAATTGGTTTAGCGGATGCCATTTTTGATATTGTGAGTTCCGGAAGCACACTTGTCAGCAATCACTTGAAAGAAGTGGAAGTCGTAATGCAATCGGAAGCAGTTCTTATTCGCAATAAAGATTTATCTAAAGAAAAGAAAGAAATTCTCAAAGAGTTAATTTTCCGCATTGACGCAGTTCAAACAGCCGAAAACAAAAAATACATTCTATTGAATGCGCCGAATGATAAATTACAAGAAATCTTCGACATTCTTCCGGGAATGAAAAGTCCAACGATTCTCCCTTTAGCACAAGAAGGTTGGAGTTCAATTCATTCGGTCATTGGCGAAAAACAATTTTGGGAAATCATCGGCAAATTAAGAGCTGCCGGAGCAGAAGGCATTTTAGTCATTCCGATTGAAAAAATGATACTATAAATTTAATCAGTTTCTCAAAAGAATTAAAATAATATGCAGATAATTAAATATCCTTCAAAAGAACAATGGAGTGAAATCATCAGCAGACCCGTTTTCGACAATACCCATTTATTCGAATTGGTTAGAAATGTCTTGGATGACATTCAAGTTCGAGGCGATGAAGCGGTAAAAGAATACGGGCTAAAATTTGACAAAGTCGCATTGGATTCTTTAGAAGTTTCTCAAGAAGAAAAAGCAAAAGCAACTCAGCTGATTTCGGAAGAACTCAAACAAGCGATTCTTGTTGCGAAAAAGAATATATCTGCTTTTCATGCTGCTCAAAAACAAGAATTACCTAAAATAGAAACCGTTCCGGGTGTCACTTGCTGGCAAAAAATCTCTCCTATCGAAAAAGTAGGATTATACATTCCGGGCGGAACTGCACCTCTTTTTTCAACGGTTTTGATGTTAGCCATTCCCGCAACAATCGCAGGATGCAAAGAAATTATTTTATGTACTCCACCCAATGCTTCCGGAGAAATTCATCCGGCAATTCTTTTCGCCGCGGAAACAGCCGGAGTAAATAAAATATTCAAAATCGGAGGAATTCAAGCGATTGGCGCAATGGCTTATGGGACAGATTCGGTTCCTAAAGTGTACAAAATATTCGGTCCCGGAAATCAATACGTAACTGCGGCAAAACAATTAGTTAGTTTGAAAGAAGTCGCGATTGATATGCCCGCAGGACCTTCTGAAGTGGAAGTCATTGCAGATGACTCGGCACATCCGGATTATGTCGCATCCGATTTGCTTTCACAAGCGGAACACGGTGCGGACAGTCAAGCGATTTTATTAACTACTTCCGAAAAATTAGCGGAAAAAGTGCTTGCCGAAGTTGCCAAACAATTAGAGGCTCTTCCGCGTAAAGAATTGGCAGAAAAAGCATTATCAAATAGTAAAATCATCATTCTTCAAAATGAAAATGAAATCGTAGAATTAACTAATTTGTATGCTCCCGAACATCTGATTATAGAAACAAGCAATTATGCTGAATTAGGAGAAAAAATCACCAATGCCGGTTCGGTCTTTTTAGGTCATTATACACCGGAAAGTGCGGGAGATTACGCTTCCGGAACGAATCACACACTTCCGACAAACGGCTATGCCAAAGCGTATAGCGGTGTCAATTTAGATAGTTTTATCAAAAAGATAACTTTTCAAGAGATTACAAAAGAAGGCATTCAAAATTTAGGCTCTACAATTGAAATTATGGCAGAGAATGAATTTCTTGATGCACACAAAAATGCGGTAACGCTAAGAATGAAAAATTAATTCAATATGAACTTAAAATCATTAGTCAGACCAAATATTTGGGAACTCAAACCGTATTCCTGTGCTCGAAATGAGTTTAAGGGAGAAGCATCTGTTTATGTGGATGCGAATGAAAATCCGTACAATTATCCCTACAATCGCTACCCGGACCCTCTGCAATGGGCTCTGAAAGAGAAAATTGCGAAGATAAAAAAAACAGCTCCCGAACAAATAATGATTGGCAACGGAAGTGACGAACCGATTGATTTGATTTTTCGTATTTTCTGCGAACCACAAAAAGATAATGTGGTGGCAATAGACCCAACTTATGGCATGTATCAAGTTTGCGCGGATGTCAATAATGTTGAATACCGGAAAGTATTATTGAATGAAAATTTTTCTTTAGACGCAAATAAAGTACTTCAGGCAACGGATAAACAAACGAAAGTAATCTTTTTGTGTTCGCCCAATAATCCAACGGGAAACACTTTAGAGCAGGAAGAAATGCGTAAAATCATTACCGGCTTTTCTGGAATTGTAGTTATTGATGAAGCTTACATTGATTTTTCTGACGAACCCAGTTGGTTAAGTGAACTGAATAACTATCCGAATCTGATTGTTCTTCAAACATTTTCCAAAGCATGGGGATTAGCGTCTGTGCGCTGCGGATTGGCATTCGCATCAAAAGAAATCATTGCTTTTTTCAACAATGTAAAATATCCTTACAATATCAATCTGCTTACTCAAAATTTTGTAAGTGAACAATTAGACAAAGAAGCCGAAAAAAACGATTGGGTGAAAACCTTAATTGAAGAACGTTCCAAACTGAAAAAGGAATTGGAATCATTAACTTTGGTTCAAAAAGTATATCCTTCCAAAGCAAACTCGTTATTAGTGCAAGTTCCTGACGCGAACGCAGTCTATCAACATTTAGTTGACAAAGGAATTATTGTTCGCAACAGACATACCGTTTCTTTATGCTTAAATTGCTTGCGCATAACAGTCGGAAATCCTCAGGAAAATGCAACTGTATTAAATGAATTAAAAAGTTTTGTAATTCAATGAAAAAGAGAGTTTTATTTATCGACCGAGACGGAACGCTCATTGTAGAACCGCCCATTACATTTCAAGTAGATAATCTGGAACAAATGGAATTTCTGCCGGGTTCGATTCGCAATTTATATTTTATTCGGAAAAATCTCGATTTTGAATGGGTCATGGTTACCAATCAAGACGGATTAGGAACTCCCGCCAATCCTCAAGAAAATTTTGATATTGTTCAAGGAAAAATGTTGGAGATATTGAAAAATGAAGACATTACTTTTGATTCGATTTTAATTGATAAATCTTATCCGGAAGAAAATCTGCCGACTCGCAAACCGGGAATTGCATTATTAACTTCATATTTGACAGAGGATTATGATTTAGAAAATTCTTTTGTTATCGGAGATAGATTAACGGATGTTGAATTGGCTAAAAATTTAGGCTGCAAAGCCATTTTCTTAAATGAAGAAAGTCAATTGGAAGAAAAGCCGGAATTAAAATCTTTTTGCGCCTTAGCAACAACTGATTGGGACAAAATTAGCGAGTTCCTTTTTGCAAAAGAACGAAAAGCGATTATTCAGCGAACAACCAAAGAGACAGATATTTATGTAGAAATCAATCTGGACGGAAAAGGAAAAACAGATATTTCTACGGGACTTGATTTTTTCGACCACATGCTTGACCAGATTGGTAAACATTCTGGCATGAATCTAGTTATTAAAGTCAAAGGCGATTTGAATGTGGACGAACATCACACGATTGAAGACACCGGAATTGCATTAGGGGAAGCTTTATTGCAAGCGCTTGGAGACAAAAGGGGAATCGAAAGATACGGATTTTGTTTGCCAATGGACGATTGTTTATGTTCTGTTGCTTTGGATTTCGGAGGTCGTCCGTGGATTGTTTGGGATGCGGAATTCAAGCGGGAAAAAGTCGGAGATATGCCGACAGAGATGTTTCTTCATTTTTTCAAATCATTGAGTGATTCAGCTAAAATGAACTTAAATGTCAAAGCAGAAGGGCAAAATGAGCATCATAAAATAGAAGGAATTTTCAAAGCATTTGCCCGAGCGATAAAGATGTCTATCCGGCGAGATATTTTTAATTATGAATTGCCCAGCACAAAAGGTGTGATTTTTTAGAAATTTATTAATATATTTGCATTAAAATTAAAACGTTTAAACTTAATAGTATGAAATCAAAAATTTATTTATTTAGTTTAGCATTTACCCTTTTATTCTCGTTAAATGCGTGTAAATCAAAACAAAGTCATTATCAACAAAGTTACGAAGCGGCGAAAGCACAAGAAGCTCAACAATCAATTGAAGAAATGGTTCCAATTGAAAAATCTAAACCTACAACAGAGTCATTTCAACAAGAAAGACTTGTTGTTGTTGACAATGGAGATTTAAAACGATATAGTGTTGTGATTGGTAGTTTCATCAATAAAACCAACGCGGAATCATTAAAAAACCGCATGGGAACACATGGATACAATGCTATTTTAGCACAAAATGAAAGAAATATGTATCGTGTGATTGTTGCTTCTTTTGATGACAAATCAAGAGCTGCAGATGAGCGCAATAGTATTAAAACAAAATTTGCTCCTGAATTTAGTGATGCGTGGTTGCTAGAGCAACTTTATTAAATTATTGCAAATAGAAATTTTATAATCCCGGGACTTTTCTCGGGATTTTTTGTTTCAAAAAAAAGAGATTGCCTCGGTAAATGAAGCAATCTCTAAACGCAGAACCTCTACGACATGCAAAGCTCTCGATTAAAATTATTCGTAGAGGGCTTCTGCGGGGAGAATTGTCTCACGACAACTCATTTTATTTCAATGAAACTCGAATTCTGCTGGCTTCGCTGGCGCGGATTTGTAATCCGTGCCTCACAATCCGTGGAAATCCGCAAATCCGCGTTCCAAATCCCCGGATTGAAATCCAGGGCTAATTAAATGTCGCACTAAAGTGCTTTTCGCGGTTCTTCGCTGGTGCGGATTTGTAATCCGTGCCCCACAATCCGCGAAAATCCGCCCAATCCGCTTTATCCGCGTTCTATTGGCAACTTTTTGACACCGCCCACCATTTTTAATCCTTTAATAATTCCTTTAATTGGGCATATCGACCACGCACAATGCCCTCTTGGTCTATTAATACAAATGTTGGCGTTCCGACAATACCATAATTACGAAAATTCACACCATCAAAACCTTGAAAATCGCAAATTTTATCTTCCCAAAGAAAGCCGGAAGATGTATATTCAAACACTTCTTCAGATGTATCGGCAGCAATTGAAATCACACGAATTTGATTATCGGCAAGCAAACTGTATCTGTTTTTTAATATCTCCAATTCGTTATGACAACTTCCGCAACCGGTTTCGTAAAATACCAACAAACTATTTTTCGGCAAAAAAGACGTTTCTCCAATCTGGATTTCCGGAGCCAATTGTCCGTTAAGTGGCATTGTTAAATATTCGGTGCCCAATTCAGCTAACAAATAATCTTTTCCGTATTGACTAAATAAGCGAATAAATGATTGCGTCAATTCGCGACGAATATATATGTCACTTACTCTATCCAGCATTTTCCGACTATCAGAAAGCAACTGCGCATCATTTTCCATATTTAATTCATACCAAAAATCCATTGTCAATTGCCAAAAGCCACTTGTATATAAATCGTTGAAATCCAGCTTTTCTGCAATGAATTTCTGCTGGGCAAAACGAACCGCGTCTTGTGATTGATTGAAAACGGTTCCCGCTCCGGTAAGACAACTTAATATTTCTATCAGCCGGGCAGCATACAACGGACTTTGATTGATTTCCATTTGATGAGTAATGTATTGTCTTTCCAAATCTTTCTTTTCTTGATTCAAAGACACAAAGAATAAATCTTTCATTTGCCACAAAGACAATCCGGATTCAACCAGGCGATATTTTTCAATCAATTGTTGCTGACGGGCAATTATTTCATCCATAAAGCCGTTTTCTTTCGATTGCGTAAATGTCACTTCAAAATCGTCTAAACCGCGTTTTTCATTAATCACAATTTTCGATTCGCCATTAAGAACCATATTCAGACTTTTGCAATTATGGATTGATAGAGAACCGACACCTTTATATGAAGCATATTCTGCGGGCAATACAATGACGGTTTTTCCTTGTTCTTCCATTTTTCCGGTCAAAATGGTATTCTGTTTGGCACCTTGCGCCAAACAAAAAACATAGGACTGACCAAGGCAAGACGGCAAATTAACCTCTATTGTTTGAGCAGACAATATCGTTGTGATTAATAATTGACAAGCAATTAATAACAACTTTTTCAGCCAGTTATTTCCCGTTTTTAACATTTCCTTTTTCAATTTGACAAAAAAACGATTTAATTTTTGATACACCTAAGCGCGAACCCGGTGCCGCGGTAGCCACTATTTGCGGGACTGACACTACCACTGCCAAAGTGCAAGTTGTAGGCATTAGCACCCACAAGACTACCACTCCAATAGTAGCCAACTGCACCCTGGTGATACAACAATGCATTGCTGGTGTAACGTTGCCCACTAGCAGGCAAAAAAAGCGTAGTAGTAACGCCGTCAGGTTTAAGAGCCATCCCTTTAGCACCTTCAGAAGAAGAAGAGCTTAATTGATACCAATCCCAAGTATTAGCCAAAGCAATAGTACGGCCACCACTAATAGTACCACCACGATAAAGGTTACCCCATTCGTGCTGAGTAGGAATACGCCAACCAGTACCACTCGCTCCACCAGCAGTAGAAGCATTGGTCGCAGGATACCAAGTAGAATAAGCAAGCCCATCAGCCATTATTTTCTGACAAGGGTCATTAGGAGCAAAAGCAGATTGGCGCCAAAGCTGGTCGATAGCAGTATTCTGAGCATTCGTACCAGCATACCAATTATGGTCGTTAGCAGCAATAGTACGAACAAATTTCCCATAATAAGTAGTATTCGTATTCGCAACCTGCTGATAAGGATACCTTTGACTCGTACCAAGAATATTACCATCAGCATAAGTAGGAGGAGTTGTTGTGTTCCAAGCCACAGCATTATCAGCGGCATTACCACCCATAGAACCAGTCTGAATCGCACTTCGTTTTTCGTGACCATCAGCT
>JGI996J12353_1000330_pt1 | contig 12444 bp, 11 predicted proteins | sample IntmicLarv5ML5BL_FD_12353 | JGI IMG/M metagenome (IMG submission 12353) | reverse complement strand
AACACAGAAGATAAGCCCGCCAGCGTTTCCTATTGTACTGAAGTGTGCGAGCCTTCGGGAAGTCTGAATCGCTGCCATGAGTCTTTCTTTATAATTCTAATTCTATTGTATGTTTTTTAAGAGAGTTTACGGCATGTTCGTAACTTACAAACACAAATGCCAACGTGGCAGAGCGGCTATGCGTTCGCCTGCAGAGCGAATATATTTCGGTTCGAATCCGGACGTTGGCTTTTCATCTTTTTAATATCTTTTTTTAAAATTTCATGCAATATCTGAAACTTAATCAAATTTTTCGTTGATTAATTTCTTTGCATTTTCTACTTCCTTCCATTTCTTTCCGATTGCATAAATTTTGTAAATTATGTAAAGGGCTGCAAAAATGATTAGTCCTCCACCCATTAAAATGGAGATATAAAATACAATCAGCATAGTATATGTTTCAGGCGTATCCCATATTTTTTCATTATCAATAATATTTTCGGCTTCTTCCTTGCTTTTTGATCTCAACACTGCTCTTCCGTATTGACTTTTTGCTGCTGACAAATCTTCCGGAGTTGTTATCGGTTTTTTGATTTGTTCTTGCAGTGGCTCGGAATATTTTCTCTCAAAAATAATTCTCATTTCATCTCGATCTTTTCTGAATTGAATTGTTTTAATTATCTTCAATAAACAATATACTGACCCAATTGAGAAAATAATCATATATGAGATGAAGTGCCCGGCACGTAATTCCATTCCATAGAGAATTGTTTCAATTCCATATGTTAAGGCAAAATATGAATAAAAAAAGGCTATTGTAAATATTAGATCAGAGATAACGTAAATTATGTATCGGTTTCGAATTATTCTCTCAATTTCAGAGAGAAGCCATTCGGCATATTCTTTGTCATATGTTGCATTCATGTCTTCCAAAAAATCATTTTTACTGAGTTTTGCTTTTCCATAATTCATATTCATCTACTCTTCTGATGTGTTGGAAATACGTATTGGTTTCAATCTTTATAAAGTATTCTTGTTTTGTCTCTGTATTTTTTGATTTCGACGTTACTTTAAAATATTAACAATTGTCTTATTATGCTGGTGATAATTATAGTCAAATCAAAATATTTGCCGTTTATTATTGGTTTAATCAGTTTCTTGATTGTGAGGCTTTTGATGAGTTTTTCTAATCTTAGAGATCTTTCTATTATGTTTGAAGTCGGTTTCTTTCTCATATTTATTTTTTCAATACCTGCCTATTTCTTTTTCAAATTCAAACCTTTTAGACTTCATACGAAAACAAGCATGTACCTCTTTGGAAGTTCCAAAGAATCGACTTTTCTTTTTATATTCTCATATTACTTGTTTTACGCATTTCTAATTCTTGCAGTCGTTTTTGTAGTTTTTACAGAATTCAATAAATTGGTCGAATTGGGCTTATCTTTTTCAGCAGAAATTTTGATAATGAGTTTGATTTATGCTGTTCTTTCCATCATTTTCTTCCGAATTATGCATCATTTGGCAACAAAATCAGATGATAATAAGCTCAAAAAATCGGAGGGTGCATTATGAATATTTTTCTCATTTGTTCCGTTTTAGTTACTTTGCTTCCGGCAGTTTATTTAGCTAAGCAGAAAAATCTTTTATTTATCGATAACAGCAAAAATAATAATTTTTTGACTCGCTTCATATTTCTGCTTCCCGGAACTCTTTCAGTTGAACTTATTTTTTTCCTTATCAGCATAATTTTGTTTATTTTTATTCCGTTTGAATTGTCAAGTTTTTTATATTGGATTTCAGTTTTGTTGCTGTCACTTCTCGTTAGCAGTTTGACAATTTTAATATTTAAAAAATATGTTTTGAGATCTGATTTGCCTTTTGAAGAACGACCGGATTTCGATAAATACGACTTGTATGTGTTTATGCCGGATGAAAGAGAAATTGAGGATTCATCTTCCTATAAATTAACCGGAAAAATCGGGTCGGCAAGAATCGGTATTCAGGTAAAAGAATTATCTCTGAATTTTTCTAAAATAGAAGGAGACATTCTCTTTACAGAACATGGAGAATTTATTGTCAGTACTCGCGTTCTCAATATGCTTCAAGATAAGAATTTGACAGGCTATAAAACGAAATCTGTCGTTGATCTCAAAACGAAACAAGAATCAGATTCCTATTTTCAGCTTGTTGCAGATGAATTAGAGCCTTTATCATCACAAACTGTTTTTAAGAAAGGCTTTTTCGGCTCGATCTTAATTGATGAAAATAAATTGTATTACAGTAATAGCATTTTAGAAACAGCAGCCGACTTTAATCGAACAGTCGAATACATTGGTGACAATACCGGATTTCCGTATTATCATCAGCGGTTCTGGGTCATAACAAACAAAACCATGAAAATGTTTCTTTCTAATTTTGGTAAGAGTGAAAAAGATTTTATTCCGATTCAGCTTATTAACGACGTTAATAGCGAATCAATAATGGAGTCATAAAACATGGAATATGAAATCAAAGGAACACCGTTCCCTGTCGTTATTTGTAATCTCGAAAGAGGCGAAGTCATGGTCACTGAAAAAGGCGCAATGTCTTGGATGACCGACAAAATGAAAATGGAAACAATCGCCGAAGGCGGATTCATGAAAGGTCTCGGCCGCATGTTTTCAGGCGAATCATTTTTCTTGAACAATTACACTGCCGAAGGCGATGGTCAATTTATTTCATTCGGATCTTCTTTCCCCGGTCGCATTTTAGACTTTAAACTTGAAAACGGTAAGACAATTATTGCTCAAAAAGATGCTATGCTGGCCATGGAAAAAACCGTTGAAATGAGCGTTCACTTTAAGAAAAAAATCGGCGCAGGCTTTTTCGGCGGCGAAGGTTTCATTATGCAAAAATTCGCCGGCAACGGTTATGTCTTTTTGGAAATTGACGGCGACGTTGTCGAATACGATTTAAAAGCCGGTGAAAAACTCATCATCGACCAAGGACATTTAGCAGCAATGGAAGACACAGTTTCTTTTGACGTGACAACCGTTAAAGGCATGAAAAATATTTTCTTCGGCGGCGAAGGTCTCATTCTCGGAACACTCACCGGTCCCGGAAAAGTTTGGATTCAAACAATGCCCGTATCAAATTTGGTAAATCTTGTTCTCTCAAGACTTCCGCCGGGTCGAAGCTGAATTATTTTATTATTTTTCAGCTTTTTATTTTCTTAATTCTTCTTTTTAGAAAGAGCGCTGGCAACCATAATTGCTTTTGTATAATGTCCTGCCGATCGAGAAGTATCGACAAAAATGTGGTGATCCATTAAAATCGGCGCGCCGAGACCGTCGCCGCCGCCTAAAAATGTCAAAGATCTGAAAATTAAATTTCCGGTAATCCCGTTTGGCGCAAGAATATAATTTGAATGCTCAAACGCGTCTTCCAAATCCAGTTTGTAATTCACCGCGTGAATTTTCTTCTCTTCCGTCACAATTCGAATAATTTCATCCGTTTCTTTTTGTCCTTCCGCTGTCAAATCCGAAATCAATCCGACATGCGGTGAAACGCCCAATCGTTTGAGCAAATGCGTTCCGAGACAAATAAATTCGATTTTATCTTCGAGCGTTGTTCCTTCATCAATGCCGACCGGTGCGAAAAAACGAGGATTTTTATTTTTTGTCAGCAAAATTGCAATCCTGTGGATTTTATTGATTTTGCAGGCATTTTTTAAATTTGACAAAGAATCCGAAGCCTTTGCCGTTCCGCGAATTGCAGCGTCAACTTCGCCCGAAACCAAAAGCGATATCAGTTCGTCTTCCGGATTTTCAGAATCAATAATTTCAAACGGAAGCGAAAGCAATTCACTTTCAGTAAAAACAGATTCAGCCGCAGTTTCAATTTCATCTCGGCGGCCTACTAAAACAACATCGGCATATTCCTTTTCAATAGCTGCTTTGACACATTTCATTGTTTCAAAATCAGGATCGCGAATTCCCATTGCAACCGTTGCATGCTTTGAAACCGCGATTTTTTCAATTAATCCGATTAATTTTTCCATATCGCTTTCGGCATTCAATTCGAATTCGTTCATTTATTGCACCGTTATTATCTGTTTTTAAGTCCGTTTAAAACGGCGGCTTTCATCACGTCGGCATTCGGTTTTTTTCCGGTCCAAATTTCAAACGCAAGAGCGCCCTGAAAAACAAGCATCATGACGCCGTTAATTGTTTTTGCGCCGCCTTCTCGCGCTTCTTTTAAAAATTTCGTTTCGCTCGGTGTATAAACAATATCAAACGCTGTTTTTTTCGATAAACATTTCTGAATCATTTCCTCTTTCAAAATATTGTTTTCCAAAGGAAGCAAATCAAACAGCGACACATTTTCATATTTTCCCATGCCGAGCTCGGTTGTTTGAATAATAATGTCTGCATTTTCCAAATCTTTCCAAGCATTCTCAAAGCCGCTGCCGGAAATTTTTAAATTATTTGTTTTTTCTGCAATTTCTTCCGCTAACCGTTCCGCTTTTTCAGCCGTTCGGTTTATAATTTTGACTTCATTCCCGCGCTCTCCAAACAGCAACGAAATTGATTTAGACGCGCCGCCCGCGCCGACAATTAATATTTTTTTGCCGTTTGTTTCACATCCGTCATGTTCAAGCGCCTTCAACGCGCCTTTCGCATCTGTATTGTATCCGCAAATGGAATCGCCGTCAAATAACAATGTATTGACTGCGCCGGCTTTTTTTGAAAATGAATCGGTAATAATTAAATCAAAATCCAAAATTCGTTCTTTGTGCGGAATTGTCAAATTTAATCCGCGAAATCCGTTTTTTTGTGCTTCCAAAACGCATTTTTTCAAATCTTCCGGCAAAACTTCATACGCTTTGTATTCGCAATTTTCCATGCCGAGCGCTGAAAATGCAGCCGAATGCATTGCGGGAGATAATGAATGATGAACCGGATACCCGAAAACGCCGAAATTTTGACTCATTTCATTTCCCCAATTTTTAAAATCCTAATAACTTAAATCCGGTTTTGATTTCATCAACGCGGAGCTGTCCGGGCGCTGCAACTTCATCAATATATCCGTAAGACAAAACAGAACCGTAAAGCGGCGCGGCAATTCTTGTTTGTTTTCCGATTTCTCCCATCGCAATCAAACAAAGCGAATTTTTATTTGTCTCGAATTCAAGTCCGGCTTGATATAATTTTAAAACGTCGCCGGCGGTTTTCGGCATAACGGCAATTTTTGAAATGTCGGCGCCTTTTTCAAATGAATTTTGAATGATTTCTTCCAGTTTTTCAACACTCGGCGTGTCATTGAAAAAATGAGACGAAAGGATAATTTTTGTTTTTGATTTTTCAGCCGTTTCTCGGCATTTTAAAATATTTTCATTTGAACTTTTTTGTTCAATATCCATAAAATCAACATTCGGGATAATTTTTTGAATGAATCGGAATCTTTCTTCTTCACTTCCGATAAATGCGCCGCCCTCGTCGCTTGTTCTCAATGTTCCGATAATCTGGAGATTTGTTTCTTTGGCTTCTTTAATCCAAGAAATCAGCTGATTTTCAATCATTTCATCTGTCTCAGCCGACACGCTTTTTAAAAGCAAATCAAAACGAATTTCTAAAATATCGGCGCCCAGCTCTTTTCCGAGCTGAGAACTCTCGCCGACATTTTTTGTAACTGTTCCGACAGCTGCCGGATAAACGAGCTGCTTCATTTTGAATCAGTTTTCAATAATTTTTTCAGTCACTTTCATTCCGAAATGACGGCCGGCTTCTTCTGTTTTAACCAAAACTTCATCGCCAACTGCTACTTTCGTCACAGCAATGCTTTTGCCGTCCGGTTTCACAAGTTTTACAGTTTCTGCATTTTGAAGAATAACTTTCAGCAATTTCCCGTCCGCTTCCGCTTCTATAAGCATCATCGGGCGCGATTCAATTTTCACGCGGCCGACAATTCCGGGACGCGTTTTTCCGTCAGCGTCAATAATTGTCACATCGTCGCCGGCTTTCAATTCCGATAAATAACGCGTAATCTCATTAATTTTCAAATATGAATAAACGGCGCCGGCATTCACTCTGAAAGGTCGGGAAGCCACATACGGACTTTCATCAACTTCCGAATGAATCAAAAATAAACCGGCAGACTGAGAACCGATTAACATTCCTTCACCCGGTGTCATTAAATTGCATGTATCAATACAGACGCGGTCGCCCATTCCAAGCTGCTTAACCGTGACGATTTTTGCAGCCGTCAAAGTTTCAAAAGCGCATCCGCTCATCTTAACAGCGTTTGCAATTTCTTTAACTTCATTAATCCCGTCGGCTGTAATTAAAACGCCGTCAACGCCCTTTTCCAATATTTTTAAAGAGGTTTCAGTTTCCTCAACGGTTTCAACGCCGGAAATGATTTCAACATCGTATCTTTCAAGAGCGGCAATTAAGTTTTCAAGAGGAATAATGCGCCAGTCGTTTGCTTTGATAATCAAATAATCTGCGAATTTGCCGACTTCGGCAGCAAAAAGTTCTGTTTTTTTATTTTGAATATCAACATAAGCCGCAACCGATTTTCCGCTCTTTTTCGCATCTTTGATTTGCTTCAATTCTGCGGTTTCGGCTTTTTCATCAGAATTTTCGGAAAGCGCAGGAATTTTCCAAACAAAAACATCCGCGTCGGCTTTCATTTTATCTTCAGCGAAACAGGCAATTTTGATTTTTCCGAGTTTTTGAATTTCGGAAAAATCAGAAGCTTCAGCTAATACGAAATCTGCGCCGGATTCCATTGTTGCCGTAATTTTATTTCTTTTGTCTTCCCAGCTTCCTTCTGTTGCTTCTATCCATGCGCTTTTCATTCTATTCCTCTTGATTTTTTATTAATTCTTTTTATTTCCTTGCTTTTTTCTGACTGTTTTTCAATTCAGGCGACTTGTTGCTGCTGGAAAAACTTGTTGATCTTTTCGGCTGACTTGTTTCTGTCGGCTTAACGGTTTGCTTTGCAGATTTTGCCGGCTTTGCTGCGACAGGTTTCGATTTCACCGATTTTGCTCTCGGATTTTTCTTTTCCTCTTCTGCTTTTTCATTATAATACATTAATGCAAAAACTGCGCCGATTATAATTATCAGCAATCCGCCGCCCAAAAGAATCATCGTCCACGGAATTTCCGCTTTCGGTTTTTCGGTTACAGTCAATGAAAACGTTTCATTTGCCGCTTGGATTTTAACATCACCGGCATCGGTTGGTTTAAAGCTGAATGTAATATTTTTACTTTTTCCGGGTTCCAATGTTACTTTTTCGGTTTTTGTTGTTTCGCCGACAGCAATTATTATTTCCTGCGTCGCTTTTTCTTTTCCGACATTTTCAACAGTCATCGGAATTTTTACTGTTTTATTTGCAAAAGCTTCTTCCGGAAATTGAACGCTTGTCACGGCGAAATACGGACCGAACTCTAAAATTTTCATTTCCTGCGTTCCGGTCACGTATCCGATTTTGCTTGCCGTTAAAGTGTATGTGCCGGCAGTCGAATCGGCAGTTACGTTTATCAGTCCGTTATCGTTTGTTGTTCCGATATGCGCGCCGTTTTTGTAAATCGCAGCACCCGCTGCTTCTTTATTTTCAGAATCAATGACATACAAACGGAATGAATCTTCCGCAAAAATATAATCCGGAATCACAATTCGAAGCGGACCGCCTCCGTCAATTGCTGTTTTTGTCAAAGACGCGGGTTGATATCCGCTCTTTTCAACTCTGAATTCATAAGCTCCGGAGCTTCCGACTGCGTATTTTATTAATCCGCTTGAATTTGTTTCGCCGATTGATCCGCCGTTCACTTTTACAGTTGCGCCCGACAACTCTTTCCAGCTTCCGTTGTCGTTATATGTAATTTTTATATTGACCTCTTCCCCTGCATATACGGTTTCGGGAAGCTCGATTCTCATACTCGGCGTTGTTGTGCTGTTGCCGGTTGATTTCCCGAACAGGAAGAATCGAAGCTCATCGGAATCAGCAACATGAATGGATATATTCTCAATTAATGAAATATTTGCTCCTTTTTCCAAATTTATTGAATCTTTGTTGACAAGAATTAAGGCGTTGCTGCCTGTATATTCAACAAGCATGTTGCCCATGGTTTGACCGGCGCGAACATCAACCGAATCAGATGAAATTTGGAAAATTCCGCCGACTTTTATGAATTCGTTTGATCCGTTGAAAATCGTTGTCACACGAACCGCAATAATCGGAACCGTGGTATTTCCTATTGCTTTTTCATAAATGAAATCGTTGCCTTGAGACACCGTCATTTCTTTAACTGTTGAGCCGTCCTTTTTCAAAATTAAATTGACTTTGCTTCCGTTATCAACAAGATTTCCGACTTGAAGCGTGTATCCTTCTTCTAATCTTATGTTTGAATTGACATTGTATTGCTGCTCGCTTCCGTTATTCATCAAAACTTTTGAAACGCTTCCGCCTGCCAAAATGCCGACAGTTGTGTCTGTAAAGTTTGTTGTATTATTTCTGTCGGAAGAATTGTAGCGCAAATATCCTGCGAAATAATCGCTGTCGCCGATGCTTATGGCTTGATAGCTGCCCCAGCTTGAATATTTGAACGCTTCGTTTGATGTTCCGATTTGATACTGAATTTGCTTTGACGCAATCGCTCTTGATATTGATCCGCTGCCGTTAAGCGTTATTTTTTCAGTTTCATTGTTCTTATCGTAATCGTATGATAATTCGGGATAATTCATTCCGTTCCAGCTTCTGATGTTATTGGATTCATCATAAACTGCGCTTCGCCCCGGATATTCCTTTTCGGCGGCGGTTTTCGGATCGGAAATTAATTCAAATTTCAATTTCGATGTGTCTTTGATGTCGATTTTAACGTGTCCCATCAATGTTATTGTTCTGCCGGCATTCAATTTGATGTCGGACGGATTTCTCATTGTAATTCGGGTTTCATTAACGTTTCGAATTTCCATCGCATCAACTTTTTTACCGACATTGACACTTGTCGCGCTTTCTGATATTTGGAAAATACCGTCAATGACTGCGCGTGTTCCGTCCACTCCTTTTATATGAATTGCAATAATCGGGACATCATCTAAGTCTCCCGATGATTTTTTGTAAACGAATGTTGAGTTACTTGAAACTGTTCCGCTTTTGATGACATCGCCGCTTTTTTCAAGTGTCAAATGAAAATTATTTCCGCTTTCATTAATTTCGCTGACTCTGATGCGGTATCCGTCTTCTAATGAATACGTTTCACCCGATCCGATTCGTCTTTCAGTGTTGCTGTCCAGCAAAACTTTGTATATTTTTTCCTTTGAAAGTGTGCTGACATTTGCATCGGCAAACTGCGCTGTTGATGAATTTCCTGAGCTTGAGCGCGTGTAGCCGGCAAAATAAGGCTCGCCCATCCAACCAATAACGCGGTAGCTTCCCCAATCTGAATATGAAAAGCGATTCGGTCTTGCTTCCGTGATGTATTCGGCATCATCCGCATCAATTGTGCGGTCGCCTTCGGAAACGGTTATCGTGATGTCTTCGGTATGAACGCCTTTGTCAATATCGTACCAGAGGCCGGAATAAATGCTCGGCGTCCAAGTATAAGTTGAAGGCATTTTTTCGTCTTGATCCCATACATTGCTTCCTTTAATTGCGGCGGCAGATGCGGGAGACAGTAAGCAAATTAAAGCTAAACTGAATAAAATAAAATAAATTGCAGGTCCCATTCTTTTTGTCATATGCGGTACTCGGTTGTTGAATTTGAATTGTATGAATTTTCATTGAATTATAAATCCGTTAATTGTGTGGCCAATTTTTCCGAATTGTATTAATAATTTTTCTGAAAGTTTTATGAATATTTTTGTGTGAAATGATTCTAATGTTAATGATTTTAAATTTTATGAAATAATTTTAATTCGTGAAATATTTTTTGAAATTTATGTGAAATTTAAATCAAAAAATAGTTTGAGTTATACGTTTTTATTATCTCTGAAATCATTTGTTTTTATTAGGTTATTGGGTTATTTATATTATTGTTTCTTTCCCTTTTGAAAATATTAAAAAACGCTTTAATATTCCTGTTTTTTTGTAAACTCTATGTCTTTGTTTTCACGAATCAATTTTTTATCAGATTCTTCCGGCGTTTCCGCTGTTTTCGGCGCGGTTTTGCTTCTCGGAATTCTGACCGTTTTTCTTTCCGCATTTTTGCTGACAGCGATTCCGGCATAGATTTTATCGGAAGAATCTGATTCAAGTGATTTGTTTCACTCTGAAATTTTAAGCTTGGTTGAAAAAATGAAAAATCCGGCGGCAATTTCTTCACTCTCTTCGATTTCTTCCGGCGATTCGTCTTCCGGTGGTTCTTCTTCCGGATTTTCATCGTTTTCATCCAAACGCGGTTTTCAAATATTTTCTTCGCCCGGTTCGGTTTCATCTTCGGAAACCGTTATTTATGTCGATGAAAACGGCGGTCGTTTTGTTTTTGCAGCAGAATTAAATCTGCCGCCCGAATCTGAAAAATTTTTGAAAACAGATGGATTGGATTTCAGTCAATTGAATCCTGATTTAATTGAACAAGTTGAGCAAATTGAACATTTTGATAACTTCAGCAATTTTCAAACATATACATTAAGCAGCGGCTCAATTATTTTTTCAAATTCATACTCGCAGCTGCCGAACCAAGTTTATTTCCTCGGTCCGTCTTCTTTGATTTTATCTCAAAATGACGGCGCTGTTTCGGTTTTTCCATTTCCGATTCATTTCTCCGAAAACGAATCCGGTTCTTTATTGCTTTCGATTTCCGGACAAATTTTTAAAAGTAATTCATCTCCTGTTTTCGGAAATCGAACTCTTCTTTCTTTTGAGCAAACCCGAAAAGCAGAAGGCGTTTATTTTTCGACAGCGGTCGCAATTCAATATCAGGCGATTGAAAAATCGAATTCATCTGAAATTAAAAGCGGTATTGAAACAAATCTTAAAAATAATATCCAAAATCGAGATGAAGCTATTGAAAAATCACTTTTTGATTTTCATAAATTCATTGAATCCGAATATTCCGATCTCGAATCTTTTTATGATTCCGAAACATTCAGTTTGCTGATTTATTCTGAAAAACCGTTTGAAATTCATTTTCTCGTTGAGGAATTCAATATCGAATTTGAATCTGTTTGAAAAAGACGAAAAAAATCATGAAAAAAAGACGAAAGAAGTCAAAATAAAAAAAGATGAAAGAAATTTGATATAATATCAAAAAATCGAATTAAATTCATTTATTTTTTAATAGAAAAAGCGGGCCCGGGAGGATTCGAACCCCCGGCATTCGGGTTAGAAGCCCGACGCTATATCCTGGCTAAGCCACGAGCCCATTGGACAGGATTCAATGAAAGCATTTTTTCTCATATATACTTTTTGTTTCAACTTTTTTTGAATTTTTATTTTTTCTTTATCCGCTTTCATCTTTTTAATTTTTGCCTCTTTTTTATTTTATTTATTTTCTGATTTTATCTGAATAATTCTTCACGAAGCCGTTTTGGAGGAAAAACATTTAAATTCATTGGGAAATAGGTAATTTAAGTTGCGGCGTTTTCGTAAATTTTTGGCATAATTCAAATTAATAATATTGAACAATTGCCGGGAAATTAAATACGCTGATATCTGTTCCTTAATTCATATTATCACAAATTATTAAATCGGGTGATTTACAAATGAGCGAGAATTTAATTTATTTCAACGGCAAGTTCGTTCCGGAAAACGAGCCTGTTATCTCCGTTTTTGACCACGGCTTCCTTTACGGCGACGGCGTTTTTGAAGGAATTCGCGCGTACAACGGCCGCGTTTTCAAATTGAAAGAACACGTTGACCGTTTGTTTGATTCCGCAAAGGCTATTGATTTGGATGTCGGCATGACCAAAGAAGCCATGACAGAAGCCATTCTTGAAACAATTCGTATCAACAATTTGACTGATGCTTATATTCGCCCGATCGTTTCACGCGGCAACGGCGATTTAGGACTCGACCCGCGCAAATGCGAAAAACCGAATGTGATCATCGTTGCCAAATTCTGGGGTTCCATGTACGGCGACTTATATTCTGTCGGTTTAAAAGGCGTTACTGTCGGCGTTCGCCGCAATGCGCCCGATATGTTGTCTCCCAACATCAAATCATTGAATTATCTCAATAATATTTTGGCAAAAATCGAAGCGAACGCAAAAGGCGCCGATGAAGCCATTTTCCTTGACAGCAACGGTTACGTCGCAGAAGGCTCCGGCGATAACATTTTCGTTATTAAAAACGGCGAAGTTTACACACCGCCGACAATCAACAACCTCAAAGGCATTACAAGAGCCACGGCAATCGATCTTTTAAGAGAAGAAAAAATACCGGTCCACGTCGAAAACATCAGTCTTTTTGATGTTTACACCGCCGATGAAATTTTCGTCACAGGAACCGCTGCCGAAGCTGCTCCTGTCGTCTGGG
>JGI996J12353_1000329_pt1 | contig 12469 bp, 12 predicted proteins | sample IntmicLarv5ML5BL_FD_12353 | JGI IMG/M metagenome (IMG submission 12353) | reverse complement strand
GCCAATCCATCGGGATCAGTGGCATTATCCTCTCCTCGACCATCTCACGCTCATAGTCCTCCAGTAGCTTTGACAATCCGTCCACATTCATCTTCACAGGGGATATCACATCCTTGGTCAACACCTCTGGAAGGTCATGGAACAATGCGCTATAGAAGTCATTGTAGATCTGCCTTGGGTCCGCATCCTCGTCCAGGTCGCTGAGGAACATCAGGTCCGCGACGAAAAGGGAGTGCCCTAGCACGGTGGTCCTTGGTATCCGTGGGGTCCTCGCCCAGCGCTGTTGGAACCTCAACTGACCTATCAGGTCCACGAAGTCGGAGGCCTCCTGCCCCGCCATGAGCCGCTTGACCCCTATGAAGTTCAAATACCTGAACACCTGGGAATCGATCTCCTTCCTGGTCTGCTCGATCCCATACCTCTCCTTGTTGGCATCACGAATGAGGTTGAACTCCCATCTCGTGGCAAGGTAGTGGGCCGCGTCGATTATCCCATCCTCGAAGGTGCCCCTATCGCCCTTGAGATACGCCTCAAGCCTTCCTCTAAACCTGTTGTCCATCGATGGCACGGCCTCATCGAAGCTCTTCAGGACGAATTCGACGACCTCCTTTGACTTCTCCCTCTTTATCCTATGGAACACCTGGGGCTTAAGGTCCGTCATTGCCATCCTCTCTATGAAGGAGAACAGGGAATGCTCGATTATCCTCCTCCAATCCACTGAATTGCCCTCTGACTCCTCATATTTTCCGAGGACCCATGCGATGGATGCCTTATGGGCCTGCTTGTCCAGCTCGGTAAGGTCTATGGTCCTCAGATGGTCGTTCCATCTATGCATGTTGGCAGAGTCGAACAGAAAATAGACCATCTCTGCATTTAGGGACCTATCGCCTATCGTCATCACCCTTGGAGTCGAATTCAACATCTATATCCTGAAAGTCATCCTCGAAATCCACGATATTGGATTGAATGTTCAGTTTCGCCCTCTCTTTGGCCATGTCGTCCTGGACCTTGAAATGGGCGTCATCCATGATGGATGGATCCTCTTGGACCTTGAACCTCACCTGGTCATTGGTGCTGGGGGCTATCCTCTCCTTTGAATCGGATGGTGATTGCTTGGATACGAAGATCACCTCATAGTCCGCATCGTCCCCGCTGGGTTGCATATCCTCTGCCTCCCTGGGTGCAGGCTCAGGTTCTGGAACGATGCCGCTCATATCAGTGAAGGTCACCCCGTTGGAATACTTCAAATCATACGAGATTGCCGATTTAGCATCCTTCGACGTATAGTCTGTGCAGGAAATCCTGTCTGAGTCGTTCGGCAGGAGCAATGTCTCATCCCTTATGCCATGGAACCTCTCATATCCCTTGAAGTCCTTTTTCAGGTCCCTCCCCATCCTCATCGTAAGAATCACGCCCAACGCTATGAAGGCTATGCCGATGGTGGTTGTGAGCAACGCAGCGCTCTCATCTGTGTTGATCGCCCCCCAGTACTCCAATGCTCCGACATACCACATGGCCCCGAACAGCACAACGATGATCCCAACTATGGGAAATATCAGACTTCCTCGTCTGATGAACTCATTCATGTACACTAATAGGCATCATGTTTAATAATGAATGCGGTGAAAAACCCATTCAAGATGCATTGAGCCAAATAAAATTTTGATTGGGGCAATCGCCCCAATCGTTGGTTTAAAAGTTTCTCCTCTTAAATAAATACCATGCGATCAAGATGGGAACGACCACCCATATCGCAATGTATCCTATGTCCTCCAATAGAGTCAGGTGTGTGACCGTATACTCCATCCCAGACATTATGTCCACGGTGTAGAACAGGTCAGTAGCGTTATTGACAACCGAATCAAATAGGTACCAGGGCATTCCACTCAAATTCAATCCATATATGACTGCCTGTTCAGCTATTGGGATTATCATTAGGAACACGACAAAGCTTAGTATGGATGCCATGCTTGCCTTTTTAACAAATGAGCTGAACACCATAGACACCGAACTTATCGATAACAGGGCCAATGTTGCCAACAGGAATGAGACCCCTATGTCCCCGAAAGGCATGGAGTACCCATCAGCCATGTATATCCAGGATAAGAGCGTCATGCCCAGGTAGAACAATCCTATTATCGCCCATTGCAACACGAAGCACCCTATGAATTTCCCAACAAATATCGTAGTCTTCCTTATTGGCCTTGTGAACACCAAAAGCGCTGTCCTATCCTCGAATTCGGATACGAGCGTGGTTGACGAGAACAATGCCGCTGAAATCACGAGTATGATCGTCATGAACATGGCGTAAAGGAACAGTGTCTCCTTTGGATCCGAATACAGGTCCATCCCGAATGCATACCCCAATACAACTGGCAAGGCCAACATTATCAATACTATGAGTACGAATGCCATTAGCTTCTTTCCACGTATGGACTTCAATGCCTCGTTCTTTGCAATCACATACGCCTGCCTGAAGTCATCGATATCAATGAACGACATTTACCTCGACTCCTTGATGTATTTGAGGTACGTTGCCTCAAGGGTGTTCTCCTCGGACAGCGCATAGGCGCCGATCCCAAGGTCATTGATCTGCGAATAGAGGGTGGAGCACTCGTCATTGTCCCCTTTCAAGAATATGTCTATGTCATTCCCAAACCTCTCGGCGGATACGACATTCGACAGGGATGCAACATTTGACACCATGTCTGGGGTTATCGGCTTGCTGACCTTCAGGATCATCCTCCTCTTCCCCTCGCCGTTCTCGAATGCACGCACGTCATCGTTGAACACCATGTGCCCGTTGTTGATCAGCGTTATCCTGTCGCATAGGTCACGGACCTCCGACAGTATGTGGGAGCTCATTATGACTGTCAGGTCCCTGGTGTTGTTCCTGATGTTCTTCAACAGCGCCCTCGTCTCTGCCATTCCCCTTGGGTCCAACCCAGAGGTCGGCTCATCCAATATGATTATGTTGGGTTTGTTCAACAGGGACTGTCCGATGGCTATGCGTTGCCTCATTCCCTTAGAGAACGTTCCTAGCTTGTTGTCGGCCCATTCGGTCATGTTGACCAGGCTCAATATCTCCTCGGTCTCCGACTTGATCTGCTCACTGCTCATTCCTATGAGGTCCCCGATGAACTTCATCGTCTCCCTAGGTGTAAGGTACAGGTAGAACTCTGGTGTTTCAACCACGGTTCCAACTCCGGTCAATGCCGTCTTTGGGTCTTTGGTGACATCGACACCGTTGAGGTATGCCTCTCCCGATGTCGCTCTTAGCAGATTCGTAAGGATCTTCAATGTGGTGCTCTTGCCAGCCCCATTCGGACCTAATAGCCCTGTGAAGCTGTTCCTCTTGACGGAGAACGTCAGATCGTCCACCGCCACGAAGCTACCAAACTGCTTCCTCAAACCAACTATTTTAATAGGGTCTTCCGATTGCATGGTGTCCTCACATATGGTTGTGGTTGATTTAAATGTTGCGCAAACAGATTGACATTTGAAGGCAATAATACAATAAAATGAACATTATTAATGAGAATTTGTTTGAAATAAAACAAAAAAATTCGATTAACGATATACAATTAATGATAAACGATATATGAACCAAAAAAACTATTTTTCTCAATATAGCAAGGAAAATCACTCCGAAAAAGTTTATCTATGGATATGCCCTCCGTCACGTATGGCGGACGCATTGGTAGTTAGTGATGTCCATAAGGTCTATGGTGACAGGGAGGCTGTCAAAGGTATCAGCTTCAAAGTCAAGGAAGGTTCGATATTCGGACTAATAGGACCTAATGGGGCAGGCAAGACCTCGACCCTGAGGATGATTTGCACACTTCTTAGGATCACCTCGGGAAGGATAACGGTTTGTGGAAAGGATGTTGCGACGGAGCCTGAGGAGGTCAGAAGGATAATCAGCTACCTTCCTGAGGATGCTGGCGCATACAAGGATCTGACAGGAAGGGGGTATCTGAAATTCATGGCAAAGTTCTTTGCCGAAGGCGATGAGCTGAACAGGATGGTGGAGAATGCGATGGAGATCGCCGACCTAGGGGATAGGATAGACTCGAAGATAGACACGTACAGCAAAGGAATGGCAAGGAGGCTGCTCATTGCAAGGTCCATCATGCCCTCGCCGAAGGTCGCCATACTTGATGAGATCACATCGGGGTTGGATGTTGTAAATGCGTTCGAGATAAGGGAGATCATCAGGGACATTGCAAAAGGGGGCGTCACAGTGATAATATCCTCGCATAACATGTTCGAGGTGGATCTGCTATGCGACGAGGTCGCCATGATAAATGACGGCAAAATAATATTGAGCGGACCCCCAGGGGAGTTGAAGGGAAGATTCAATGCCGAGAGCCTGGAAGAGGTCTTTGTCAAGGCGGTGAGGGAATGAGCCACCTGTCAAACATAATCAGAAAGGAATTGAAGGAGATGCTCACCATCGGATCCATCGCATCCCTTGTTGTGATGATGATCATGATGATGGGGGTTGGGATGCTCATCGGTGAGGGTCATGAGGACTCCTCCGTACCCATCCGAGTGGGATTCGTTGATGGTGACGACGACTCGATCGGCGAATGGGAGGAGACGGCAAAGGGCGCCGTGGTCAGCTATTATATGCAAAAGTTTGGCATAACCCAGGATGAGGCAATGAAATATATCGTCATGATCGATGTCAAAGGTTCCGACTTCGATGATGTGGAGATGATCATGGGCCTTTTGGAATCCAATGGGCTATCGATGGCGATAGGCATAGGGCCTAGCTTCTCCAGCGACCTGGATGCAGGCAGACAGGTGAAGATATCTCAGTTCTACGTATACGAGGAGGAAAGCCTAATGGGATCCGCATCCTCGACCCTTCCGCTTGTCCTGATCGCACAGATATCCAATTCGATATCCGAGAAGATAATCGATGACTCTGGATCAGGGTTGGATGACAAATTCACCCTTAGCCCCATCATTCTGAGCGACAACGACACGTACACATACTTCAATGGGAAGGTTCACTCCAGCGTCACCCCCATGCTCATATCGTCTGCAACCATGAGCCAAACCCTAATGATCCCCATCATTATGATGATGGTCATCATGATGATCGGCGGAATGGTCATATCCTCCGTTGGAAACGAAAAGGAGAACAAGACGCTTGAGACCTTGCTGACAATGCCAGTGAGCAGAATGACCATCGTATTCGGAAAGGTCATCGCCGCGGCAGTGGTCGGTTTGGTGTACGGCCTCGCGTACATGGTGGGGATGAGCTTCTACATGAACAACATAACATCGTCTGTGACCGACCTGACAGACGGCACCCCGTTGGACCTTGAATCCCTAGGCCTTAGCCTCGGGATCACGGAATGGGCGATGATCGGGGCAATGGTGTTCCTCACCATATTCTGCGTGCTGGGCCTTTGCATGATACTTGGAGCCTTTGCCAAGAACAACAAGGCTGCACAGACCATGATGCTCCCGATAAGCATCCTGGCGATAGCCCCCATGTTCATTACGATGTTCTCAAGCATGTCCAGCCTTCCAGCCACAATACAGGGAATCATGTTCGCAATACCATTCACCCATTCTATGACCATTGCCCCCAACCTTATGTTCGGACATATGGACATGGTGATTGGGGGGATGATATACCTGATCATACTTGCAATAGCCATGGTGATGATAACCGTGAAGGTGTACAAATCGGACATATTGATCACAGGAATAGGCCAAACCAAGTTCGTAAGAAGGCTTTCCAGAAAGAGGAAGATCTGAGTATGATCGATAGAATAGCAGACATGCTTGATGGAAGGGACAAGGTCATACTGGTCCACACGAATGCAGACATGGACGCCGTTGGATCCGCATATGCGATCTCGAAGGCGTTCCCCCCAGCGAGGATATGTGCCCTGAATGGGATCGACAAGGTCACCACGATGGTGTCCGAGAAGCTTGGGATAGAGTACATCACCGAGTTCGATCCAAATGGTTGCGAGCTCGTTGTCATAGTGGATACCTCGTCACCCGACCAATTGGGTGCGGACATCGAGATTCCAAAGGGCTCAATCGTTATAGACCATCACCTACCCACGGAAAAATGGACTGATATGGAGTTCTACTGCGACAACAAGAAGGTCTCCTGCTGCGAGATTGCATACGAGATAGTCAAATCCAAGGGCATAGCCCTCCCAAAGGATGCGCTCATGGCCCTGCTCGGAGGCATGCTCACGGACAGTGGGCACTTCCAGCATGCCAACCCTGCCCTTCTAAGGGCCTTTTCAGAGATCTTGGAGGTAGGAGGGATCTACATGGACGAGGCGATCATGCTTACAAGGAGTTCCGTGTCCGTGTCCGAAAGGGTCGCGATGCTGAAGACCATTGGTCGCTTGAAGTTTGACAGAGTGGGGGACATGCTGGTCTCCGTTTCAAGCGGGGGCAGCTTCGAGGCATCCTCATGTCGCTCCATGATGATCTCGGGAGCAGACGTTGCATTCGTAGGGTCACAGAGGATGGACGAGTTCCGTCTAAGCGCAAGGGCCACTCAGGATATCGTCAGAAGGGGCATCCACCTTGGGGACATCCTTGCCGACATCGGAAGGGAGACCGACAACGATGGCGGTGGGCATGGCGGTGCCGCAGGGATATCTGGAAAGGGGGACATAGATGCCATCTTGAGCATATGCATGTCAAGGACCATGGAGGAGTTTAGAAAGATAAAGGAAAGGGAGGGCTGCGATTAGCGCAGCTTCCCAACACCTTCAAAAATCTCTTTCATTCTTGCATAGTTCTCAGGATTCTTATCAAAGTATTCCTTGACATCCCCTAACATCTTTGTAATCGAGTCTGCAACCCCATTTTTAAGGTCTAATGGGAACAATGAACCTCCGAAATAGGCTTCTGTCAATGTCTCATAGGAGTCATAGGATACGTCTCCCCCGAACTTCTCTGGCCTTGATATGTCAAGCCTCCCGAATTTAGGGAATATTATAAGTTTGCATATCATGAGAACCGGATTGTCATCCTCCTTCTCACTTTCAGTTGGACAGAATGCCTTCTTCATCTTGGCCTTCACCGACTCGGCATCCTCATGGATGTTTATGCTGCTGGACGGGTCGCTCTTTGACATCTTGAACGATGCAGGGTTCATCCTGTCGCCACCTTTCAGACCAGGGACCAACGGCGTATGCAATGCTATGGCCTTCTTCCATCCAAGCTTGTCAGCCGCCTCCCTCGCCAACATGTGCGCCCTCCTCTGGTCCATTCCAGCATAGGCTATGTCCACATCCATGCAGAACACGTCCGTGGCCTGCAATATCGGATACAATAGTTTTGAAAAGTCCAGTTCCGCCTCGTCCTCGGACCTGCCAAGGATGGTCATCGCCCTTTTGACCCTGGTGAGCGATGTGACCTTTCCAACCTTTATGACCTTCTCCCAATACTCTATGTCGCTCAGAAGCTCGCTGGCGAACTTGAAGTCCACCTTGTCCTTTGGGACGCCCAACGCTATGAAGCAGTCCTCCATGTACCTTGCACATGCCCTTATGCTCTCAAGGTCCCCTCCAAGCTTGTCGTTGATGTATGCATGCCAATCCGCCCAGAATACCGTGACCTTCAAGCCTGCGTCAACCAGGTCCATTATCTTCGAGGTGACGACAGTCCAACCAAGGTGGACAAGCCCTGAGGGCTCGAACCCGATATATGCCGTAGGCTCCGAAGTCCTTGCCAAAAGGTCCTTCAACTCATCTATGGTGACAACCTCGTCTGCATTTCGGACGATAAGCCCAACTCTCTCCTCGATGTCCATGCTATCGGACGTCCCATTACAAACAATTTATAAAACCTCTTCTATTCGCATATATGGGCAATCACAACATGGAGGCATTGGTTGAATTGGCAAAGTCGTTCTCCGAGAGTCCAAGGGTCCTTAGGAACGGATATGAGTACATTGTCCATCCGCTGACGGACGGGGTCCCGTCCATAGGTCCAAGCGCCTTAAAGACGGTGGCTGAAGGCATGATGGCCATTGGCGACTTTGATTGTGATGTCATCCTTGCGCCCGAGTCGATGGGGATTCCATATGGGATCGTCATCTCACAGATTCTGAACATCCCCTGCTCCATCGCAAGGAAGAAGATATATGGGCTTCCAAACGAGATCGAGGTTTCCACGAGCACAGGATATTCCCAATCGAGGATGTCCATGAACGGAATCGTCGAGGGACTGAGGGTGTCCATCGTCGACAGCGTCGTAAGCACTGGAGGGACTCTAAATGCAATCGTCGAGGGATTGCTGGATGCAAATGTCGATGTCGTCAGCATCACCACTGTGTTCAACAAAGGATTCAACGGCGATGAAATTCATGGAGTGCCGTTGAACAGCATATTCGATGTTGCCATGTGCGGAGACTCCATCGTTTGCAGACTGACATCCAAGATGCAGAATGTTGTTTGAAAGCCGTTTGGACCCTCCTTGATGCGTCATCCCTCAACGTCATTGTACAGCATTATGCCATACATCGTCATGGCATTGCCCTCGAATGAGAAGTCCACGCCTTGGGACCTCATGTAATCCTCCATCAATATGCCGTAGCAGCTGACTGATGTGACCCTTTGGTCCGGAAACCCACATGGGGCATCCGGGTATGAGCAGGACTTGCAATAGGTGCAACCCCCGTCTGCCAAAGGCAGCGTGTCGTACCCCTTGCCCCTCAATATGTTTCCAAACCGTCTGCACACCTCCTGATGGCCGTTTGCGATATCGGCTATCAGGGACCTGTCATTGAAGTCTATGTTCTCGAACCTCTTCTTCAAGAGTATTGCCTTTGAGTACTTCCCTACGATGCCCAGGCATTCCCTCTCCGTTCCAACGCCAGGTGGGCATCCCCAGTTCGCATTGAAGGTGCCACAGAGATTCTGACCACAAAGCTCCCTGCATTTGGATATGGACTCCTCGTTTGGAGATGGGATGCCTATCTCCCTTATTGAATACCCCTCGACCAGTGGGTCCCCTGCCATATCATTCCAAGCATCGACGATCATAAAAATGGTATCTGTTTAATTCATATTTAAATAATTGACCATGGCACATATGAACGCTTTACATATGTCCGTGACATGTGGAAGGTACTGACGTTATTAACTTTTCAATGAAAAGATAATTATTGTTAATAATTTGATAGTAATATTTTAATAATCATTGAAGGTAATCATGATTATGAGTACAACTGTATCGTTCCTTCTATGCATGGCGATGATATTGGCCATATCACTGGCATGCGCATACCTTCCAATGAAGATGAGGCACAGGGACAGCCACATGCACCTGATGATAGCATTCAGCGCAGGCGTGTTCCTAGGCATACTTCTGCTGATACTGATCCCCGAATCCATACATGAGAGCGAGCATGAGGGGGTGGATCTCATGACCGTGATGTATGCGATCCTGATCGGATTCCTGCTGATATTCATAATAGACTTCCTGTTCAAGCAGTTCAAGTCCTCAGGATGTGACTGCAAGGATTGCCAAGATTCGCATTCGCATACCGTGACGTCCCTGTCTGCATTCGTAGGGCTGTCCATCCACGCATGCTTCGATGGGTTGGCGCTGGCAACCGCCTTCCTTGTTGGGGAGGAGGTAGGTGCGATGATGCTCATTGCAATATGCATCCATAAGGCGGCTGAGGTGTTCTCCCTCTCATCCACGTTCATGCTGTCCAATAACAAGAAGCAGGCAGGGGCGTACATGACGGCGTTCTGCCTTGTGACCCCATTGGCTGGAATCATATCCTACCTTCTCTTGGAAGGGTTCGAATCGGAGTTCATGGGAATCGCATTCGCATTCTCCGCAGGCATATTCATGTTCGTGACCATGATGGACATAATTCCAGAGGCGTTCCACAGGAAGAAGTTGAATTCGAAATCGATCATCCTATTCCTTTTTGGACTGGCGATCATAGTGCTGACCGTCATTCTCATGGGCCCACACTCCCATTGATGCAAACCCTTTAACTTTTTCCAATTGTCCAACAGCAATTTATTTCTACCTTTCAAATCATACTAAAAAGCAGGTGATCAAAAATGCCTAGCTTTCCTAACCCGTTCTCGGGGAATGTAACCAAAAAGATGACTGACCAGGAGCTTGCCCAGGCGATAAGATTGGATATCGCAAGCGAGCTTGAGGCCATTTACCTCTACGATGCCCATGCGGCCGCCACCGACAACCCTGTTGCTAAAAAGGTCCTTCAAGACATACGCGACGAGGAGAAGGAGCACATGGGGGAACTCATAACCCTGATACGATATCTCGATCCCAAGGAGTACGAGCTCTTTGAGAACGGTGCCGGAGAGGTCCACGAGATGATCGAGGAGCTCAAAGAGGAAGGAATAATAAAATAAGTCTCTGAGCCAAACATCTTCCCTATTTTTCAATATTTCAACATTTTAAAAGATGGCGATGCACCCATGTTTGCCCCATTCTTGACCTAGCATGCACTTTCATTATTTTGATGGTTTTTGAAAAAAGTTCAAATTTTATCAGTATACAGCTGGAAACTTTTCATTATATATAATTTAGTTTACATTATATACTTCGTATTAAAATGATACAAAGGTGATAGATATGGAATGCAGGCAATGTGAGGAGACGAGGAAACCTACAGGATGCGTAACTGGCGGAGTATGCGGAAAGTCCGCAGAGACCGCGGATCTGCAAGACCTGTTGATATATTCCTTGAATGGATTGGCCTTGGTAGCAAAGGATGGCAAGGCCAAAGGGAAGAACATCAATGATGCTGTCGAGCACATATGCGAGTCCCTGTTCTCGACCTTGACCAATGTCAACTTCGACGACAGCTACTTTGAGAGAAAGATAAAGAGATCGGCAGACCTCATCGCAATGTATGGCAAGGTCATCGGGTCTGGAACAAGGTATTCCAACTACGGTTTGGATGAATTGAAGGGACTGAATGGCGCTGTGGGCATATCCACACTCGACTCCAATGCGGATCTAAGGTCATTGAAGGAGCTATTGCTATATGGGCTCAAGGGACTTGCAGCGTACTACCATCATGCGAAGGCGTTAGGGCATAACGATGCAAGCGTCGAGAGCTTCCTCATCGAGGGGTTGATAGCGTTGAGACAGGACCGCTCCGCAGAGGAGCTGACTGCAAAGGCGTTGGAATGCGGTGGCGTCGGGGTCACATGCATGGCGCTTCTTGACAAGGCCAACACTGGAAGGTATGGCACCCCGGAGTTCACCAACGTCTCCCTTGGGGTTCGCAACAACCCAGGAATATTGATAACAGGCCATGATCTCAAAGACCTTGAGGAGCTATTGGAACAGACAAAGGGAACCGGTGTCGATGTGTACACCCATGGGGAGATGCTTCCTGCCAACGCATATCCGTTCTTCAAGAGGTACGATAACCTTGTTGGGAACTACGGTGGGGCATGGCACAGGCAAAGGTCCGAGTTCGAAAGCTTCAACGGCCCAATACTTGTGACGACGAACTGCCTTGTCCCTCCAAGCGAATCGTACAAAGACCGGCTGTTCACAACCGGATTGACAGGATTCAAGGATGTGAAGCACATTGACGTCACAAGGGGAAGAAAGGACTTCTCACAGATCATATCCATGGCACGAACCTGCAACCCTCCAAAGGAGTTGGAGAATATGTCCATACCAATCGGGTTCGCACATGGGGCCGTCCTCGGCGTTGCAGACAAGGTCATTGCAGCAGTGGAGTCCGGTGCACTGAAGAGGTTTGTGGTCATGGCTGGTTGCGATGGGAGGGCCAATGCCCGCTCATACTATGCTGATTTCGCAGAGGCCCTTCCGAATGACACGATAATCTTGACCGCTGGATGCGCCAAATTCAGGTACAACAAGCTAGGGCTTGGAGACATCGGCGGAATGCCAAGGGTGTTGGATGCGGGCCAATGCAACGACTGCTATTCGCTCGTCGTGGTTGCATTGAAGCTGGCAGAGGCGTTGAACGTCCCTGTCAATGACCTGCCGATCTCATTCAACATATCCTGGTATGAGCAGAAGGCATGCCTTGTGCTTCTGTCATTGTTGCATTTGAACATCAAGAACATAATGTTAGGTCCAACCCTTCCAGAGTTTGTGACCCCCAACATATTGAAGGTGCTTATAGACAACTTTGGCATGATGGGGATATCCGATGTTCAAAAGGACAGGATGAGGCTCAATATAGGCCAATAAACATATTCATTCAATTTTTTATTCTTTTTTTCATGCTTCCAGAGGGAGAAACCCAATTATAATCGTTTGATGTTATTTATCTATGGAGAAGGAGGGTGGAAGAAACGGCATGTCCCAAGGGGAAAGGATGATACTGATCTCCATTGTGCTAGGGACGTTCATGGCGGCATTGGATGTGACGATAGTGGCAGTCGCACTTCCAACCATGGCATCGGAGTTCGCCACCCCTGGAAGCACCAGCGAT
>JGI996J12353_1000328_pt1 | contig 12484 bp, 6 predicted proteins | sample IntmicLarv5ML5BL_FD_12353 | JGI IMG/M metagenome (IMG submission 12353) | reverse complement strand
AGTTGAGTCAGGAGACGCAATAGTCTACGCATACTTGGTCTCACCTTCGGGCAGGATCTTTGCAGCGATGACTCCGACACCTAACTCCGCAGTATTCTACGATGTGCCTGCAGGACAGTACACGTTCTTCATTACAACATTTGACGGTACCGACGTTGGTGCTTTCTTTAGCAACAACTTCACCGTCAGCGGTGCAATGGGAACATACAATGTGTCTCTCGGAAACAACAAGATTGCTACAGGTAACGGTGCAATGGCTGTGACGGATTTGACGTTCACGGCAGATGGATTTGAATATCCTCTCACGACCACCGCCATGTTTGCGTTTAACGCTACGACAGGCGAAATTGGAGACATATCGACAGCTGGAGAGGTTACCTTCCCGAGCGGATACACTGCAGGAGATGAAATAAACTTCATAGCAGGCAACAGATCCATCCCTGGAACACCTGTACAGGCATTTATCGGAGATGATACTCCCGCGAACTACTTCAACAAAGTGTTGACCGTAGGGTCCGCACTCGGAGCAGGTCAGATATTTGCAAACAGCAGCAATGTCCTCTCACAGGATTCAATAGGCTATTACGCCTTGTTCATGGACCTTACGGTAAAAGGTACCCTCAAGTTCCTGTACACAAATGACAATATACGCGGAATCATGCTGAACTTGACAGGCGTGATAACTCCTGAAGATGATGGAGTTATCGAATACGGTGTATCCCCTGCGGTGTCACCTATCGTACCTGACATGGGCAAAATAAACGCAGCATATTACTTTAAGAACGTGCCCGCAACCGGAGCACCTACACAATCAACATACTACTTCACAACAATAAAGAAAGCACTTGAAGACTCAGACGGAGCAGACATTGTCATCGTCGGAACAATCGTAATCAAAGAGGACGAGAACTGGGAGGTTGACCAGAACACCAAGATCATACTTGGAGATTCTTCCCAACCTGGCAGAATCGAAGTCGGAGTATACGACCCCACTGACGATACAAAGACCAAATCACCTGCTCTCAACATTGACGAGCAGATCGAGATAATCATCGCCAACGGCAGCTACGAGGTCATAAGCGGACAGATAATATTCAACACGAATACCTTCCCTATTTTCCCTCCGGATGCACATGTTAGGATCGTCAGGACAGCTGAGAACAAGATCATCTACGCAGATGTCGCAACTGGATTCAATGTCGTTAGGACAGGGGAGACCCTCGAACTCATAACGGATGCAGAGCTCCGCTACGATGCAACACTCATCGCGGGCGCAACATTTGACGACAAAGGATACACAATGAGGATCCCTGCAGGAAAGACATTGACTGTTAACGGAATCTACAAGAGCACATCCCCCGGTAAATTGGTTACCGAGAGGGATTTGATCAATGGAGGTGTCGGAACACTCGTGATCAACAACGGTACAGCCACATTCCCGGTTGGAACCACTGTAGAGAACAACGGCAGCATTAAGGTCAACACAGCTGGAACATTCACCCTTGACGGAACAATGAATGGATTCAACACTGGAGTCCTCATAATCGACGGAACATTCAATGCGAATGGAGCAGTCACTGCTATCGCTGAACTCGAACTCAGGGGAACCTTGAAGATCGGAAGCGCAGGCTTCCAGGTAGTGAACCTCATCACAGTCGGCACAGAGCCTACACTGTTGAGCGCACTCCAGAACAATGCGGTTCTTACTGGATCGATCTCGATCGGCCCGGCAGCAGTCGTATTGGTCTATGGAAACTCCACGGTTACCAAAGCCAATTTCACGTATCCTACTGGAATTGGAGAGACCAAGTTCGTATACCAGAACTTGAGCACTGTTTACGCGACACAGTACGGGGCCCTCCCCGGTGTGCCCGGAACTCTCAAATACCTCACCTGTGACAACCTTAGGGACTTCACACTTGTTGGTTGGTACGAGTCTGCAGGAATGACCCCGGCTACCGAGGTCACCCCCTCTAGATTCGCTACATCTGAGTTCCCCGGCAGTATCGCTGTGCTTTACGGAAACTTTGTCCACAAGACGTTCACGGTAACACTCAGTGACTCCAACGAAGGAATCAACTGGGTCGTGAACGGCGTAGGTCAGGGACCATCAAAAGTGATCACCGTCAACTATGGCGCCAAGGTCAAGGTAAACGTACACGTGCTGAACGGATTCTCGGGAACCCCCGTTATCCTTAGGGATGGAGGAGCATACACTGCAAACAACGAAATCACAGTGACTGACAACACAGTCTTCACTGTATCCGGTGTTAAAGTTGCTGACCCGCCCAAAGACGATGGTGGCCTCACCCTTATCGAGATCTTGTTGATCATTATCGTGATCATAATCGCAATCATCTCGATAATTGTGGCTCTCAGACTGCTCAGGTCCTGATCTGGTCAAGGTAAAAGGAATCATCCTTAAAACAGAAAAACACGGGGAGAAATCCCCTACTTAATTCTTTTTTTTACTAAAATTGATATTTCTATATCTTTGGTATGTTCGTCTGTTGTTTGTGTTTAATCTCAGTATTTTTTCACAGTTAAGGCAGAGTATATCAATTCGTTCCTTTTAGAAAATTGTGCGAGGACGAGGTAGCAACATTTAATTGAATATCGAAGAGGTATAATGGGATTTAAGGCAATAATTTATATTGTTTTTGACGCGTATGAGATAAGCGGTAATTGCATACAAAGGTGAAACAATTGAACAAAGCAATGAGCGAGATGTTTGGATTTATGCCCAAAAAATGGTATAATATATTCATAGTGACATACATTGCAGTATTGTATGGGATAATGGTAATATCTCCTCACTACATATTTATTGTTGGATTTTTTATGTTTGTTCTTTTCACACATATGGTAGTGAATCTTCCATTTTTGAAACTTAATTACTCAATAGGTATATTTTGCAGTTCACAATCAGAAATTCTTTCTGCACGGGTCAAAATAATATTTATGTTCTTGATTTTCGCATTGATTTCTACATCATTGACCTTTATGTGTTATTTTCCGTTTATGACGATAGATTCTGCATACGTCTGGGTCGAACCACTTGACACTTTGACAGCAATATCTATGGCAATATTATCTTCATCATTTTTCATCTTGGCTATGGGATGTTTGTTATTTATCACTCATAACATCAAGCATGAGATCGCAGCATGGATCACAATAGGATTGATATTTCTTGTACCATTATTTTTAATCACACCTTTGTATTTTTCGCGGGTGGAAATCGTCTGGGGGATTGATGTATTGTATCTCGCCGTAGTGTTTTTCATCATATCGCTTTCGGCATTATTCATGTCAGTAAAAAATATCAAAACATGGCACATATTCGAATAAAAAATACATACAATATGTATACCGTATTTTAAGAGTAATCCTTTTTCTATCGAAATTAGATTTATATGATTGATGATTTAGCGGAGTCAATAAAATACCTTGGCTCTATTACGGGTTATGCTCCTCAAAGCCCAGGCTGTTGCAAAATCTTTTGGTCCGATCAAGGTGTTGACGGATACGAGCATTCAGATCAATGAAGGGGACAGCATCGGGCTGATCGGCATTAATGGTGCCGGAAAGAGCACATTCATGAAGATACTGCTGGGCGAATCGAAATACGATACCGGCGAGTTGATCAGAAATACTCATCAGATCGGATACTTGGAACAGTTTCCCGAAGCTTCCTCTGAATTCACGGTCAAGGATGTACTGGGAAGACCTTACGGGAAATGTGAGAACATCAGACACAGAATGTCCGAGATAGAGGAGATGATGAGTTCAGGCACTGACGTGGATTGGAATGCGCTGGCATCAGAATACTCCGGCTTGGAAAGGGAGATGGAAAGGTCGGATGCAAAGGATGAACAGAAACTTATCACCGCCTTGAAGAATGTCGGGTTATCAAAGGATCTGATGGAAAGGACAATGGATTCCCTTTCCGGCGGCGAGAGGACCAAGGTCATGTTATCAAGGATCCTTGTTCAGGCCGATGATTGTGATCTGTTGTTCATGGATGAACCTACATCACATCTTGACATTGAAACGGTGGAGTGGCTGGAAGATTACCTTTTAAAAACACATTGTTCTCTTCTTGTGATAAGCCACGACAGATATTTCATGGACAAGATAGCAACAAGAATGACGGAAATATCTTATGGAAAGACTAGAGAATACAAAGGAAATTATACGGACTTCATAACAAAGAAGATGCTGGATCTTGACCGCATGGAGAAGGAATACAAGAAGTACGCCGTGCAGAAGAAGAGACAGGAAGAGATAGCGGAACAGTTGCATAAAGATCAGTGGTATCTTACCACACACAAGACAAGAGAGAAATTGATCTCAAAAATGGAAGAAAAAGAGAAACCTGAAGAGAGCAGAGAGATAACCGTAAAGATACAGGCAGCCCATAAATCGGGAAAGAACGTGATCACATGCAAGGATCTTTCTGTGGAATTGGGTGGCCGGACAATATTGGAGAACGTGGATCTCGATATAATTAAAGGTGAGAAGATAGGAATTTTTGGATCCAACGGGGAAGGTAAATCTACTTTATTGAAGGCATTGATCGAAGAGATACCTAGCAAAGGGGAATTATGGGTTGCTCCGGGTGCAAAGATTGGATACTATTCTCAGAATCATGAAGGGCTGGATCTGACCCTTACTGCGGAAGAACAGATACTGAAGATAATCGGAAAGGAAAGAAGAGGAGATGCAAGATCAATACTTTCCAGAATGTTGCTTTTCGAGGAGGATGTGAACAGGCCGATGAAGACCCTGTCCGGCGGACAAAGGGCAAGGGTTGCGATGTGCATGCTGCTTTTGGAAGAGACAAATGTTCTGGTATTGGACGAGCCAACCAATTACCTTGACATACCGGCAAGACATGCTGTGGAAGAAGCACTGAATGAATATGACGGAACTATTCTAACAGTTACACACGATAGATATTTCCTTGATTCCGTGTGCACAAAGGTCATCGAAGTTAAGGATACGAAAATTAGGGTCTTTAACGGAACCTATTCTGAATCCAGAGGGAGGCCCAATACCAAAGAAGTGGTAATGGACGCTGATGAATACAAAGTGATAGCACCATTCACGAATTGGACCCTGGGGAAAAAATATGCGAAGAATGACAGGGTGCTGATAACACCTACGGAAGTGGCTAGTTTTCAATGGGCATTGGACCAAGGGAAACTAAAAAAGACCGGCGGCAGACAAAGAAAAAAAGTGCATGTTGTGGGTAATGAAGAAAAATAATGAACATACAATTTAAGCGAATGCTTTTTTACTTAAAAACACATGACCTGCCTGGGTGTGTGATTGGACGAAGAGACTCTTCTATTGAATATGGCGCTTCTTTTGCTCGTTGCAGGAGTGTGCTCGGTCATATTCAAGAAGTTGAAAATGCCTCCAATCGTCGGATATCTCGCAGCCGGAATTATTTTAGGCAGTTTCTGGAAAGGAACTATTCCGGAGGATACCGAGACCGTGGTGGAGTTGCTAGCCAACATGGGATTGGTCCTTCTGATGTTCTGTATAGGAATGGAACTTAATCTAAAGAAACTGAGAAAAACAGGTGTTTTCGCGATCGTGGTAGCATTGGTACAATTGCCGCTGATGATCTTCGGTGGATATTTGTTCGGCATCATGATGGGATGGACTGCTCTGCAGGCTATATTCTTCGGAGCGATAATATCCGGATCAAGTACCGCGGTAGTTACCGCTGTTCTGAGGGATCAGGGAAAGTTGTCGAAAGATGATGTCGAAGCGATCATTCTGATCACTGTGGTCGAAGATGTGGCACAGGTGTTGATACTATCCATGGCCTCTCCGCTTCTGGTGGGCAGTACCATGGGCTTGGATTCCATCGCTTGGATGCTTCTTGTGATCCTGATCTTCATGGTGGTAGCAGTTGTAGTTGGTTTGATGTTCATTCCCCGTGCACTGGACTGGATAGCGGCAAAGATGCCCGATGAAACGTTATGGATCACGTCTTTGGGAATGTGTTTTGGGATGGCCCTGATGTCAGTCTGGATCGGAATGTCCATGGCTATTGGGGCTTTCCTCATCGGTGTGGTGGTGTCGCAGGCGAATTCCAAGACCACCATTGAACATGATATAACTCCAATGAAGGATATTTTCATGGCAATGTTCTTTATTTCTGTGGGGATGGTGATATCGCCTTCTGACATTATTGATAATATTGTGTTGATAATGTTGATATTCCTGCTGTACGCTGCTCTTAAGATATCTACTGTTTTCTTGGGATATTTCATCGGGAATAAGTCTGTACGACTATCCTTCATGTCGGCTGTAAGTCTGGTCGCAATGGGAGAATTTGCATTTATAATAGCTAAGGCTGCATTGGATGCGGGAGTGGTCTCCGAATCATTCTACACGTCTGTTATTGGGGCTGCGCTAGTTTCAATGGTATTTTTACCGATATTATCGAACAATTCAAGCAAGATCTGTGATATATTGCACGATAAAGCACCGAAACCACTTATCAATGCAATGACAAAAGCGGAGAATGTTCGTGCGGACCATTACGCAAAGATATCCTTATCATCAAAATCCACTGCAGAAAAAATGAAGACAAAGGCGGCTTTTGCATATATTGACATCTTGATGATATTCATCATAGAATTGGTATTCTATCTTTTCACGAACAATATAACCGAATTCTTCTATGGTCACTTGGGAGGAGTATTATCCTTCAGCTGGTGCCAGACAATAGTGTTGACCCTCAACTTCCTGACATTGTCTGTTCCGCTCTATGACTTCATAAAGAACCTGAAGTTCGTTGAGAAGGTTCTTATCGATGTTGAAAGGAAAGCAGAGGCAAGAGGAGAAGGTAACCTTCAACGCAGATCGATGCGTTTTTACAGAGCGTTCATAAGGATCAACAACTGGGCGTTCGTGTTCGTGTTGGCCTTTATTATACTTCTTATCGTCCCCAATGATATAGGGTTCTGGAATCACATGATCTCGATGGCACTGTGTGCGCTCGTGGTCCTGTTCATATACATATACAAGCGTAAGAAATAAGCAAAGATAATTTGTTTATGCGTATCTGTTTTTAAAAATCTGTATGGAATATCAGAAAAGGTCCTGATATCCCATATGGAAATGGAGTTTAGATGTAATCGTCGTCGAAGGGGTCTTCTCCGGCTTTCATATCTTTGTACATGACATAGAGTTCATCCGAAGATATGCTGCGGTGGAGTTTTACCGCTCCTCTTCTGACCCTTTCGAGAAGGTCGATCGCATCCTGATCGCTGAGCATTATTCCTCTCTTAGAGAGATCTGTCACGATGGTGTTCCTTCCGGAGTGCTTACCAATGACTATCTTTCTTTCGAGACCGACTTCTTCCGGTTCATAAGGCTCGTAGTTCTTCGCATCCTTTATGATGCCGTCTGCGTGAATACCCGCTTCGTGGGCGAAACAGTTGGCACCAAGGAAAGGTTTTGAGATGTAGATCTCACGACCTGCTGCGACCGAGACGAACTCTGCCAAGGGTTTGAGTTTGAGGGGGTCGATACCTGTGCTCATGTTGAGCAGGTGTTTACAGGACATGACTATCTCCTCCAAGGGAGTGTTGCCCGATCTCTCTCCTATCCCCATAACGGTAGTGCTCAGGAACCTCGCGCCTGCACGTACGCCTGCCAAACAGTTGGCGGTCGCCATTCCGAAGTCATTGTGAGTGTGCATCTCAACCTCGATACCCACAGTTTCGATGATCTTCTTCACACGCGCAAAGCATCTGAAGGGATCCTCTCTGCCGATCGTGTCGCAATATCTCAGGCGCCCCGCACCTGCTTCTTTGGCGGTCTGCGCGAACTGTATCAGGAAGTCCATGTCTGCCCTTGATGCATCCTCTGCGTTGCAGGAGATGTACATTCCGTGCGATTTGGCATGCTCGACACTTTCTGCGACCTGTTCAAGAACCCACTCTCTGCTTTTCCTGAGTTTGTGTTCTATGTGAATGTCAGAAGATGACATGGAGATGGCAACAGAATCTACACCGCAGTCGATGCTGGTGTTTATATCTTCTATGTTGGCTCTGTTCCATCCCAATACCGAAGCGTTGAGTTTCATCCTTGCTATGTGCTTGACAGCCTTTTTCTCGTCGGCGCCCATGGTGGGTATTCCGGCCTCAATTTGTTGTACGCCTGCGTCGTCCAACAGCTGTGCTATTCGGTATTTCTCTATATTAGAAAAAACGATACCTGCTGTCTGCTCACCGTCTCTGAGTGTGGTATCGCAGACGCACACGTCATTCTTGTTCAGGATGTTGTATACTTCGTCTGTAGTTTTCGTATTAATTCCCCCATTTAAGGACCATATGGTTTAAAATCATATTCGGTAGTATCACCATTATTGCGGAACAATAATTAAAAGTTTTCATGTGCCTTAAGTTTATTGTAATAGCACGAGAAGAAAAAAGCGATCATATCATTGTTTATATCTCAATATCGCTCCCATTCCGCCCAATGCACAAAGTTTCTTTCCTGCATCATGTTGTTCGGAAACTATTATTATCTGCCCTTGCTGCGATTCCACCGATCTTATGATGCTGTCCAGATCCTCATCTCTCAGTTTCGAGTCCAGGATCAGCAGTGTTTCCACGGCACCGGAGTTTGCTGCGTCGATAACCTCCGAGGGCCCATACGTCGCCAGTCCATCCTTTCCGATCTCGGCCATTAATCTTTCCACGTTCTCCGTTTCAATGCCGACCGAGGATTCCCTCAGGATCTCGGAACCGATCCCTGCCTTCATCAGTTCATTTACGCCGGCCATTCCTGATTGTCCGGTGTGGTAGATATGTATCTTCTTGAATCCCTCCTTCTTAAGGAAGTCGGAAAGAGATTCCTTTTCGAATCCTGGGCCGAGAAGGACGATAGGCATATTCTCTTCCACTATGGATATCAATTTTGATGCGATCTCCTGGTGATAATTATCTTCTCTATTCTTCTCCTCATACTGTTTTCCGGACCGCATTGAACGTACGGAAACTATCTCTTTTATTCCGTATTGCCTCATCACCGCGACCGTGGCATCGTCTTGGTCGAGGGAAACAAAAAGTATCTTTGGTTTGATGGAATCGGAAACAGCCCTCTTTATCCTTTCAAGCTGGGATTGTTTCCATCGAACTTTTGTTATTTGAAGTACGTCTCCTATCTCAAAGATCAGAGTATGATGCTGTCCTATGTCCTGAGGTCCTGTTTCGATGATGCCCAAGAGTTTGAGTCTTAGGTCCTCGTCGGAGAATTCTATCTTTTCTATTTTTATCCCCAAGGTCATGCGCTTCTTCTCTGTTCTTTCCGCCCTCAGCTTATCTGCGGACTTCTCTTCCCGTCTTGTGGTGGATGCGGTAACAATATCGTTCAATTCCAACACATTGTAGAGATGCCAGATATCCTCCTCTGTCTCCAACGCAACTTTGATGTTGCTGTTTTTTGAGTCTTGATCGAGGACACGCATATTGAGGGAGAAGGCGTATTTGTTTATTCCTATTTCGTTCATTGAAAGGGGCTTTGTCTGATATTGGACAACAGATAATGCACACTGTAATAAGGATTCGCAAGATATTATATACGGTTCTTATCTCTGATTTATTCTCGATGGCGAGAAGTTATTTGGTCCTTGAGGATGGGAGCATATTCGAAGGAGAACCCTTCGGATACAAGACATCGGTTTTTGGAGAGGTCGTATTCTCCACGGGTATGTGCGGTTATCAGGAAAGCCTCACGGATCCCTCGTACAGGGGGCAGATACTTGTCATGACATATCCTTTGATCGGCAATTACGGTGTCGGCGAGGAATTCTATCAATCAAAGAACATACACGTCAGAGGAATGGTCGTAAGGGAATATTGTAAAGAACCCTCGGCCATGTACGGCGGAAGGACACTGAACGATTTCCTCGAGGCTAACAAGGTCCCGGGAATATCCGGGATCGACACAAGGGACCTGGTAATCAAGATAAGGACCAAGGGAACGTTGAAAGGAGCTATTGTGGCAGATAAGGATCGGATAAATGAGACCATCATAGAACTTCAAAAGATGCCGGCATCTTCGGAAAGCAATCTTGTCGAAGAGGTCACTTGTAAGCAGATCGAGAAATATGATTTCGGAAAAGATACATGCGTGGGACTTCTTGACTGCGGCGGAAAAAGCGGAATAATGAGGGATCTTTCCATGAGATTCAATGTGACCGTGTTCCCTTACGATACTCCCGCGGATGTCATACTGAGCAGTAAGGTCAAAGGCGTGCTTCTATCGAACGGCCCCGGAGATCCTGCTCACCCAGCAATATTGAAGACCACCGCGAAAACGGTCAACGATCTTTCCACCCAGTTGCCGTTGTTCGGTATCTGTTTCGGGAGTCAGATAGTCGGTATCGCGATGGGAGGAAAGACCTATAAAATGAAATTCGGACACCGTGGATGCAACCAGCCTGTGAAATATCAGGGGCGGGTATATATCACCTCTCAAAATCACGGATTTGCCGTAGATGATCACAGTCTCGACGGAAAAGATATGATCGTTGATCAGGTTAACGTTAATGACGGAACAGTTGAAGGTCTGAGACACAGGGACCTTCCCATATTCACTTCCCAATATCACCCCGAAGCATCACCTGGTCCGTGGGACACATCATTCCTTTTCGATAAATTCGCAAAGGTCACGAAGGAGGGACGCCTGTGAGAAAGGATTACAAGAAATTGATGGTGATCGGATCAGGTCCGATCATAATAGGACAGGCGGCGGAGTTTGATTTTTCCGGAACACAGGCATGCCGTTCTTTGAAAGAGGAAGGGTATACGACAGTTCTGGTGAATTCCAATCCTGCAACGATACAGACAGATTCTGATACGGCGGACAGTGTTTACATCGAGCCGCTCAAAGCATCGGTTATAGCAAAGATAATCGAAAAAGAGGGAGTCGACGGCATTCTTTCGGGAATGGGTGGACAGACAGCACTTAACATATGTTCGGAACTTGCAGATTCAGGCGAGCTTGACAGACTCGGAGTTGCATTGATCGGAACACAACCTGATGCGATCGCAATGTCCGAGGACAGGGAATTGTTCAAGAAGACCATGGAACAGATCGGAGAACCTGTACCGATCAGCAGAAGCGTAAGCTCGATAACCGAAGCGATAGAAGCGGTCAAAGTAATAGGAAAATATCCTGTATTGATAAGGCCTGCATACACTCTCGGAGGAACCGGAGGAGGTATTGCGTACAACGAACAGGAGCTGGCAGATATATGTGCCAGAGGATTGGCATACTCCCGTATCCACCAGGTTTTGATCGAAGAAAGTGTTCTCGGCTGGAAGGAGTATGAATACGAGGTTATGAGGGATGCGAAGGACAATTGTATCATTGTCTGTAACATGGAGAACCTTGATGCAATGGGAATACACACAGGAGAAAGTATCGTCTGCGCCCCTTGCCTTACACTTTCTGATAAAGATCACCAGCGTCTGAGAACGGCTTCCCTGAAGGTCATTCACGCCCTCAGAATAGAGGGAGGATGCAACGTTCAGTTCGCATTCAATCCGGAGAACGGAGATTACAGACTCATTGAGGTCAACCCCCGTGTTTCACGTTCATCCGCACTTGCATCCAAAGCTACCGGATACCCTATTGCCAGGGTCGCAACGAAGGTCGCAGTCGGATATACGTTGGATGAGATCCAGAACAAGATAACCGGATCGACATTCGCTGCGTTCGAACCCGCTATCGATTACGTTGTTGTAAAGATCCCTCGCTGGCCTTTTGATAAGTTCAGGACTGTGGACAGGCATCTCGGCACTCAGATGAAGAGCACAGGAGAGATAATGTCCATCGGCCGTACATTCGAAGAAGCGATCTTGAAAGGTTTGAGATCGCTGGAGATTGGGGTCAACGGACTGGAAAGAGTGGATATGACCGATGAAGAGCTTACCACAGAATTCCTGAAGGCAACAGACAGAAGGATATTCGCCATCGGAGAAGCTCTCAGAAAAGGCTGGACCACGGAGAAAGTGGCTGATCTGACAAAATGGGATGAATTCTTTGTAAAGAAGATCAACAACATAGTGAAGATGGAGAATCGGTTGATATCCGAACCCCTGACGGACGAACTTCTCAAAGACGCCAAATACATGGGCTTCTCTGATGAGACAATCGCTTCGCTTACAAAGATCAAGGAAGCGGATATCAAGGCTAAGAGAGTGAAAGCGGGTATCATCCCTGTTTACAAGATGGTGGATACCTGTGCGGCAGAATTCGAAGCCGGAACCCCTTATTTCTATTCAACATACGGTATATCCTCGGAAGCGATACCCGATCGTAACAAGAAGAAGGTCCTGATCATAGGCGGCGGACCGATAAGGATCGGTCAGGGCATAGAGTTCGATTATTGTTGCGTTCACGGCGTAATGGCTCTTCAGGAAGAAGGGGTTAGTGCTGTGATAAT